>MDSY01017314.1_pt1 | contig 15875 bp, 33 predicted proteins | sample 811131 | NCBI WGS metagenome assembly MDSY01 (sample SAMN05326643, study PRJNA326480) | marine metagenome | isolation source: seawater | place: Atlantic Ocean: South West | collected 2010
AAGATTTACAACACATAAAACAAATACTTGAAGAAGAAATCAATTGGGATTCAGCCTTTGAAAATACAGGCGAACTGATAAAACATGATAAAGAACTAGACATAAGATATTATGAATTCCTAGAATTAGAAAAAGGTAAATTAGTTTTAGCCGATGAATATACTCATCAAATTGAAGGTGACAAAAGTTTTACTATTTATTATACTTGTATCGGCCCAAAAGTAAATATTGCTCTAGGGTTTGTCAATGAAAATAATGGATTTGTTTTAGATGAGGATGAGTTAGAGGAATGGTTAGAGTTAGGAGATGTTGCATATGCACTACTTGATGACATGGATTTTGTCATGGGGGACAACTAGAAGTGCTTATATAGTAGTATGAGATAGGAATTACAAGGGGGAACTAATTATGAAGCGAAGAACAATGAAAGAAATAATGAAAGAACTAGAAAGAGAAATTAAAGAAATACACAAAATGAAAACCACAGCCTTTGAAAAAAGACATTGGAATGATTGGGAAAAAGCACACGCAAGATTGAATGGGTTATTTTTCTGTCAACATTTACTCAAAGGTAATGAAGATGTTTTGAGTTGCTATCAAACTAATATCGAAGGTGTAAAATATAACAGTGGTGGATTCAGACTAGAGGGGAATTAAAATGGATAAAAAATTAGCAGAAATAATAGGGACTAGATTGGCAGAATTTGAAGATGCAAAAGATACATTTGCTCTAATACTTGATGTGTTAGAAGGTGGTGACAGAGCATTAGATTTTACAGACGTTACAACAGCAACAACAATTAGAATTATAGCACAAATAGCGAGCAACGCTTTTGATGGTCTTGATACTGAACAAAAAATGTTAGAGAACTTACTTGGAGTTGAGGAAGAATGAAAACGGTAGATTACAAAAAAGTTGGTTGCGGTAAAAATGTTTATCACACCGCACAATGGTTAGGCGGTAAATTACAATGTGCTAAATGTGGGATAGAATTATCAGCAAACAAAAAGAAAAAAACTTACTCATGGCTAATACCAAAAATGACGGGGGACACACAATGAGTATATTGATATATCCTGGCGAAATTAAACCTGCGCCTTTACAATATAGTATGATTGTTACAACAATGATGCAAGGAATGAAACAAGGTTTGAATCAGCAACAAGCGATGGGTTATGCTGTGGCTAAACTAGATGATGTAAAGATAGAGCATTGTAGATATGCTCTAAGAACCCAACAAGAAGTTTGGGGTTAATATTAGTACGAATAATAACAGTACGAATATTTTTATTTTATTTACTTTTTCGTACGTACGATATTTTATTTTATTTTTTTTCGTACTCATGTTTTTATTTTTCGTACGCATTTAGTTATCTTTATATAGTTTAACTTCTTATGTATTGTTTTGGGGCGTGTTATGCGGTCAAGGGGGACAAACAGTTAACTATATATATACGAATGAAGTCACATATATTAGAGGCGATGAACTAATGGCGGAATGGAAATTTAGAGTAATAGAATTTATGACTGAATTATTTGACAACGGAAACACACAATTGATAGACGAGATAAAAACAGATATTAGTCTATTTGGTTTTGAGTATGTTGGTATGACACTTGAAGTGGAGGGATTGATTTGAGCATAAAAATGACAAAAATTCAAAAAGAAGTCACAGAAAATATTGTGAAAGCGTTGGAATCTGGCGTAGCATCTTGGATAAAACCTTGGGATTCTTGTGCTGATGGTGTATTAGTTCCATCAAATCATTCAACACTAAAACCTTACAGGGGTATAAATGTTTTAAATCTAGGTTGGAAATCTATGATGGAAGGTTGGCCTAACACATGGGGAACTTTCAATATGTGGAGAAAATTATCAAATGACTTGAATGATAAACTAGAAAAGAAAGCAAAGAAAAACGGTGAAGATTATGAGCGTCAATGGTATGGTGTCAAGAAAGACCAAGAATCTACACCTATATTTTTCTACAAAATGATACAAGTCAAAGATAAGGATGATGAGGACAAGACTAAATCATTTCCTATACTAAAAATGTTTTCGGGTTTCAATATTTCTCAAACTAATATGCCTGTGAATACTGATGCCAAGAAAGACAAAAGACCTATCACAGAAATAGAAAAGGAAATTGATGAGATGATTAAAAGACACAATGTAGAGTTTAGAGAGAGTGGTAATAGAGCATTCTTCAATTACAATTCAGATTTCATTTGTGTGCCTAAGAGAAGTCAATTCAAAACTATCGAAGATAGAGCAAGTGTAATACTACATGAATTAACTCATTGGACAGGCCACCCCTCAAGATTAAATAGAGATATGAGAGGTAGTTTTGGTTCAGAAGATTATGCCAAAGAAGAATTGGTTGCTGAATTAGGTAGTGCAATTCTATGTCAAACTATGGGATTACCTTTAGAATCATTACAACACACTGAATATATCGGCTCATGGATTAAGAGATTGAAACAAGATGATGGTTACAAGTATTTATTCTCAGCAAGTGCAAAGGCTCAAAGTGCTGTGGACTTTTTACTCAACACAGATTTTGTCAAGGGGGACGAATAGATAGGTATATATACACGAATAGTGTAAGATATATGTAAGGGGGCGAATGATATGGGTAAAAATATGATGGCTACAATATGTGTGAATAAAGGTTGCGAAGAACTATGTTACTACGGAGAAAAAGTTTGTAACAGATGTCAAATGTATAATGGTGTGAGGTGGATGTTCAGATGAGTAAATTTGTGAACTATGGTAATGGTCTTTTAGATATGTCCTTTGGTATGCAAAACCAACCTTGGATGTTACTAAATCTAATAAATAATGATGATATGCTTGAGGTAGTTACTGATTCATGTCACGATTTACCAAATATGGTTGGTGCTTTTGAAACACAATTGTTCCCTTATTATAATGGTAGAGAGAGAGGTTTTTGGTTCAAGATGTGGATTAAACCACACGTCACAAAAAACTTACTAAAAATAAAACAAAATACTTGTTTAAACATGGTTTGGTTTGAGCATAGAAATTCAGATAGTATGATTGTATTAAAATGGATAGATGAAGGTAGTGACGAACATCCTTCGTCAGAAGGCCATCATTATTTTAGAGATGTTAGTGGCACTAAAGATGTTAGTTGTATTACAAAAATCGAAGATAGACATAATGCTGATGTCGATGGTAAAATTAATTTCACAGTGCCGTATATAACTAAATGGCAATACACAAAAGAATTTGAGTATCTGAACTTCGGAAGTATGTTGAAATACTTTTGGGGACAAGTCGAAGAATTCATAACACATTATTCAAACATGGATAAAGTTCTAAATCATGGAGTAAAGGTCAGAGAATGTGATGTTGATGGATGGGATGATGTTGAGGATATTCTTGGTAACGGATATTATTCTATCAAAGAAGGTGAAGAATAATGACAAGAGCATTTCAAAATCCAAACGAAGAATTTGTTTCTAGGGGGACACTTAGTAAACTATATATAGGAGTAAAAGAATGGATATGTAAGGCGGGCAACACCGCCACCAAAAAAATATGGAGGAATAAAAAATGATATGGAATGAAAAGATAATGAAGGTAGAAACAAAATGGGGAACGATGGTACATAAGGACGGAACTGTAAATGTAATAACAACTTACAGTTTCCCTCCCGAATGTTTGAAAGAGGCTTGGGAGTTCAAGAACATAAATAGTTTGGATGCTAGTGTTCATATCCGAAAAAAGATTTTTGAGGATGAAATAGTGTCTATTGATGTTGCATCAGATGAATTTCGTAGGATTGAAGAACATCCAATATATGATGGAGGCGAAGAAGAATGAGAGCGCACTTTCCTAAAAAACCATACACAATTACAAAAAGTATATGGGATTCATATTATCGTGACCAACAAAGAGGTCACATGAATATGTTTGGTCATTATCTAATTGGTTATTTCTGTCAAGGTGATGCCTATGACCAAGCATATGAACATTTCAAAGAAGAAGGTAAAACAGAAGATTTGGTGATTGAATGAGAGATGCAGTAATACATATACTAGGGCCAAAAGATGAAAGAACAGGATTACCCATGTGGGAATTTTGGGAATACAAGGAGGGAGATGAATGAAAGATAGACATTATTCAGAGTTCTTATTGTATATCGTAGGATATAATGCCGATAGACTAGGAGATTATCTAAATGAAATGAAAGAAACACCTAAAAGATGGGATAGTTTCGATGAGTGTTTAGAAAAATTAATTGAAGATTATGAAAGTAGATACGGAATAGATTTAGTAAAGGAGATGGAAAGGTGAAATCAAAAGCACAAATAGAAAAAATGCATGATGATATTAATTTGAAAAGAGATAATGTCTTACCCGAAGATATACTAGAAATGATAGAGGAATTACAAAGACTAAGAAAATTATTTGTATCTGTTTGGCCTTATGTTAGATGTGACAATTCACAGAAAGCACCAAAGAGATATAGAGATTGTGTCAAAGCAATCAACAAAATTGTCTTAGATGAGCGTGACCTCATGGGGGACAAACAGTAACTTATATATAGTTGCACTTCTTACAGGAGATGAGTGATATGGATTACAAAGATGAAGTAGTAAAACAATTGATGGAGATGGCAAATATGTTGCACCCTCAACTAAAATTTGTGCCTTTGAGTGTAGATATGGTAAGACCTTACCATGATGAGGTAGAATCTAAAGACAAGTTTGGTATGTTGGGTAAAATGCACAGCACAACTATTTCCGCAAAGTTTACCAATGGGGAGAAAGAAAAAACAGTAGCAATATCTTTTTTGATTAGTGTTGTAGAAGATGATTTGACACAGGTGATATGATGGCGTACAAAAGAAAAAACCAAGTGCTAAGAACAAGACTAATTAAGATATTTCTTGAGCAGGGTAAACCCTTGACGATAGAAGAAATCAAAACTGAATTGAGAAATATGGATTACGAATTAAATTTAAAATGTAATAAGAATCATAGGGTGGGGTATAATTTCCCATCATCCAATAAATTGTCACAAACTTTGACTAAAGATTTGAGGTTTTGGGTTGTTGGTAAAGTTGGTAATGGTAGTCCCAATAATAAAACAATGTCTTTATGGGCTTTGAAACCAGGATGGAAAAGTTTTTATGACGACTATGACAAGGGGGACAATTAGTTAACTATATATAGTAGTAACTACTGAGGTTAAATAAGGGGGAAGCAATATGGCGGAACATGGAAAAGTAAATGAAAAGGATTTAAACGGAGAAGGAAAACTGAAAGAACTAAAACACTACAAGATGACGGCTATGACGGTCATAAAGAATGGTGACATAAGTGGTATTAGTAGTGTATTATCACATAGATTACAAAGAACAACCAATGAGAGAGATATATCTAATGCTATGCAACATTGGTCAGATTGTGAGCGTAATCTTAGAAATTGGTTTAGTACACAAGGTCTAGTTAAGAAAGGTAAATACTCAAGGCAGTTATGGAATAACACTGATAATGAAGATGACGTAGGTAAAAATACACCTAAATATATTGGTGGTTACAACAATCTCACCAAGAGAAAACATAATACTTGGGCTTCAATAAAAAGGACAATACTTGAGAATCTACACCTAACTGATGATGTTAAAAAGGCTTGTGAAGATTATCTTAGAAAAGATAGAAAATATGGCGAACCCGTTTTACATCCCTACACAGACTTCACTGATGCAGATATAAACACAATACTTAGTTTAAGACCAGAGCGTTATTCTAACCATATACTAATAGGTGATAAAGAAAGCAAGGTAGATTGGATGAATTGGGCAGATGTGCGATTAGGGAGAATAATGGAAGGTATTAGACAGTATTCTAATGTCATACAACAATTATGGGTTGCTATTAAATATAGAGCGATGAACCCAAATGCAAAGAGTTTGTTCAAAGGTACAGCATACACAAGACCTGCTTATGTAATAGACTACCCTTTGAAATCAAAACAAAATGTAAGTGCATATTCATACAGCAAAAGACATTCCATTTGGCCGCAAGAAATATGGGCTACAAAGGATGACTTTGCTAAATCACCTTATGTTGGTGGCTACGGTACCAAGGGAGTTTACTATTCTGAACAATCAAAATCAATAAACAACGTAAGTCAGAATTGGGCAGATAACGTCAATTACCAAAAAAAGGTAAATGAGTTTGAAATCAACCCTGCTATAACTCTAAGTGATTTAGAAGCAGAAATGTTTGAGTGGAAAACTAGATACAATAGATTGGCTACATATAGAACAGAAATGAGTAAGACAAGAATATATGCCATCTACAAAAACAGAATGAATCTTGTTAGAAAAACAAACCAAATCAACAAAGAAATTGCTAACTCATTAGAGGATTACAAAGACCGACTTGATAAGTTAGATAGAAAACAAAAAGAGATTATTAGATTTGAAGCATTTAAAATGTTACAAGGAAAATCTACAGGTGCAGACACACAATTCGATTTGTCTAAGATAGATTCTGATAACAACTTTAGTGAATGGCGTGAGATGCTTGCAGATATGAATGTGCCTCTAGCAACAGAAGTAGGCGAATTGGATTCGCTAGAAGTTGTAGTAATAAGTAAAGCAGAATACAACAGACTACGGGAGATGATTGCAGATTTGTAGGGGGACGTATCGAATGCTTTATATATAAGCATCTGTTACGACTAATTAGGGGGAATAACATGAACCAACGTAAAAGAAAAGCGGCAAGAAGTAGATACTTGAGTAAATTCAAGGCTAGAAGAAAACACGAACTAGAGAAACTAAGGGGTGAGGAAGAATGAACATATTCGTATTGGACTTAAATCCAAAGATAGCGGCTATGGATATGGACGATGTAAGAGTGCCTAAGATGTGTGTAGAGTCAGCACAGATGATGGCTAGTGCTTTACGCAGACATGGTGCTACTGATAGTATGATGCCATTGACAAAAGCAGGTACACCGTACAAAGGAGGTTACAAACACCACCCTTGCACAGTATGGGCAGGTGAAACACGTTTCAATTTCGTGTGGTTAGCCGAACACGCTAAGTCATTATGTATGGAATACAGAATTAGGTTTGGTAAAGTCCATGCTTGTGAAGCACCGATAAAAGAAATGGCTAATCTACAATACATAATATATCCAGTAAAGGATAGGACACCATTTGCACAGGCTATGCCAGAAGAATACAAAAACGATTGTGCTGTCACAGCATACAGAAATTATTATCAATCTAAAATACATAGTGCAGGTGGCGTTAGATATGTTAGAAAGAAACGCCCTTCTTGGTTCAAGGAGGTGGGTGAATGAGAAATCAGTTAGATGTAGACCGATTGCTGAAAGATGCAAGATACTTAGAAAAGGCATGGGTAGAGTATTTTTACTCTAAAAAGATGAAAACTCAAGAAAATGCTAGGACTCTCAACGTGATTACAAAGTTGAGAGCAACCATAAAAACACTAGAATGGGTCAGTGGTAAAAGAATAGACCCATTGGAGGGATGTTAATGTTTAATAAGCAAGTTCTGTATAGCGATAATTGGACGGTGATACGACCCAACATATACCCTTCTAGTGTTGTTAAGTCATTATTCCCCCCCTTAGACATTATCGTATCACCGTACCATTCATATTCTAAACTAGCCCTTATGTTCACAAAAAGGGTGTGGAGAGTTTTAAGGGCTAATGTTATGTTGTTTTCGTTGCTCTCCATGCCCGCCTTAAGGGGTGATTATTATCGTAAGTAAAAGAAATAGTTTGTTGCGTTGGAACATATACAAAGTATTGAAGATTGAAGATGGGTTGACAGGTTATCAAATCTACGATAAACTAAAAGAGGCTAACTTCAATTCATCTTCACTATGTTTGCAGAAGATAATACAAAGTATTAGGAATAAAGCATTCTACTCAAAGATGGAAGGTAAAACTAGAAAATACTACATAAACCATGAGTTAGCAGAAGAATACTTCAAAGAAAGTGGTTTCTATGATTTGATAGAAGCCAAAAGACATAACGGTAGAAGATGTGGTGTTTCAAACACAGGCAAAAAAATATGGAAGGCGGGTAAGAATGCAAGATAACGAAGTGTGGGTGATAGAAAAAGACAACATAAATATAGATGATACATTTTGGAATTGTCAAGGTGAGGATAAACACCATTACATAAAACTACTTGACAATGATGGCAACGCCATACTTATCAATGGTTGGAAGGCAATACATTCTTTCATAGAGGCATTGTTTGAAGATGACCCGATACCTAGAAGGCAACTAAAATCATTAGCCTTATCGGGAGAAACATGGTTTGCGGATGATATAAAAAACTTTTTAACAGAATCTAAAACAAAAAAGTTTCTGATGTATGGTAAAAAAATGGTGGGGTGGAAAAACAACATAGGTATTGATATACTCAATGTAGATAATGTAACAACACATAGCCCACTTGTTGATGACTTTTTCATCAATGCTTTAATATCTCAGACAAAAGAAGTTATGGATGGTAGTAATTACAAATACCCCTATGACGTAAAGATAACACACGAAGAAATAAAAAGCATGAGAGGTAAGAAGTTAGTACCTACTATAAATGTCATAGTGTGTGGTATGCATAAACTGATGGTGAGATTGTACAAGAAAAAGGTAGAGATAATAACACAGATGAGATTACTCGGCCCTGGTGTTTTCTTTCTTAGGCCGCCTAAATTAGTAATAAAGGGTGAAAGTTTATCTTATGGTAAGTTTGTACCTGCTGTTAGAAATTGTGTAGACTATATACTAGACGCAACATTTAGATTAAAGATGTTAGAGAACCTAAAATATGACCACACAATGTTAGCAGTTACAAATGATTCAGAGTTGACAGAGGCAGAAATAGCAGACCTAGAATTAGATAATTATAAGAAGTTCAATAAAATCATAGGAGAACTTAAATTATAAATATTAATTATTTTTATAAATTCATAAGGTGGTGGAAAGAATTAATCCAGTTCAGTGCAACGGTTTTGGTGAATTATTTTATTCTTTCTTAAGAGTAGAAATAAAAAAGGTGATTACTATACTAACTAATACTATAGTATATTCTTTAAACACCTATGAAGAAAAAAAAGAATTAGAAAAATGTAGAGCAGTAAAGCGTTTTATTCTTTCAGACAAAAACAAAAACATTGAAAGATTAAAAAAGACTATAAACCCGCAGTTATTAGGAGTGATGGAGGGGATAACATCGTAGGGCTACCATCAAAGAGATATATCTCACTAGCATACAAAGTTTTAGCGGCTAGTGATAAACCGCTAAATACTATAGAGATACAAGACAGAATCATAAAAGCACAGACTAGAGCAGTTAGAAAAGGTAGTGCTTTAGGTATTGCTCAGTTAGCATCTCATATGCAACGTAGTGGTTTATTTACATCTGTGGGTAAAGAGAAAGTATTGAGTGCAGTAGGTTATCATTCAAAGGTTAATATATGGGAGGCAAATGATTTGACAGAAGTGGCAAAGAAATGGATGAGTTACGAAAGCCCTGTTAGAAGATTTGAGAAACTACCATCAATATTGAAAAACGAAATAAAAAGAATAAAGGAGGAAATGAAATGAGTGAAAATAATTTTTGTGGAAGACATATGAAAAACTATGGTGACATAGATATATTTTGGAATGAAAACTGTAAGGATATGGATAACATAGATAATGTCACTATCATTACACAAGGCGAAGGTGGTTTTACTACTATGCTAATGGGCAACGCTGTAGTAGAAAATGATAACTGTGAAAAAATAGGAACTATACTATCAAAGTATCATACCGTAGATGCTTTTAACATCATACCTAAAACAGCAGATATTGGTTGGCCTATTTACAGAATCAATAACACTATGATAATCAGAATAACATCTTGGTATCCTCTTGTGTTTGCACCTAACGCAAACCCTAGTGCTTGGATATATTCTTATCCTATTATCAAAAGTTTAGTTGAGTTTATTAAAAATTTAGAAGTTAGAAACATTGAGTATGTTTGTTCGGGAGAGCAAATGAGTGAACTGAAAGATTCTAAAAGTTTTATGACAAAAAGCAAAGGTAGATGGGCTAGAGTAATTCCTTCTTGGGCAGACCAAGATGAAGAACCAACTGATATATTTGCTTCAACACCTTCTTGGGCGATACCTTATATTTCTAAAATAATGGGTGTTCCCTGTAACGTATCTTGTATCATTAATCAAGATGAAGGTATTGATGACCAAAAACAAACCGCCATAGATTTCTACAGATGGTTCAATAAATTCATAGGTCATTGGGATATTGATGTTACTAAAAAAGGGATAGGACAAAAAACTATTGAAAAGAATGTAAAGGAACTAAAAGAGTTACAATCAGAATTAAAACTTAATAAGCCAATTTACAAGAAGCCCGATGAAGGGGTGATGTTTGGATGAAAGAAGATATATTTGACATGGTTATGGAGTATGCGGCAAAAAACTATTACATTGATGTAGAGGACAAGATTCCTGTCTTCGTATGTTCTGTAGGGGGACACCTATTCAACTCTATCAATAAATGTAGTCGTTGTGACTTTGACCCTGTAAGCCCGCTATGGGCGCAGAATGGTCAAGATTTTGCTATTGATGCTTGTCCTCTAAGACATTCTAACTTCCCTGTCTATACTCCTATGTCACATATAGCAGATACTAGAATACATATTCTTATGAGAGGACAGAAAGGTAGTGGTAAGTCAGCACTGATACAATTATTTCTGTCAGAAGGAACGGGTCTATTATACAACGGAAACGCCTTCTCGCAAGGCTTAGGATTTAGGACTATGTTGGGACCAAACAGTATAACGGAGGCGGGTATGTTCGGTTCTGTGGACGAAAATGGGCAAATAGTTGGTAGACCACTTGCTAGAGAATTATGTGGTGGTTTTCTAGGCTTTGAAGAATTTTCTTCATTGACTGATGCATCAAGAAAAGAACACAGTACAGATATGCTAAATCAGTTGTTGACATCAACAGATAACGGTAGAGTTCAAAAGTCTATGAGAAATGGTTGGGTTCAATACACTACAAGATATACTATGTGGGCAGGGACACAACCTGCTAGGTTTGAGTTAGAGTCGGGGTTAGATAGAAGATTCTTTGTTATTGATATTGAGATGAGTCCCGACAAAGAGGCTGAGTTCAAGAAAGCACAACATAAACAATCCAATATCACAAGAGAAGAAAGATTGGCGTTGGCTGATTTGAATATGAGAATCAAAGATTGGTTTTTGAAAAGGCAACTAGAAGTAAATCTAAAGCCACCTACATCAGTGCAGTTCAGTGATGAAATAGGTGATTGGTTGAATCAACCAACAGTGAGAAGTTTTGAGGCAGATTTGTTTCGTAGAATGTGTATAGGTTATCACATGATGAAACCCGAATGGACGGGTGGAGATTTGAAGATAACTATGGATGACAGACTTAGATTATATCTTGACCAAAGTTTAGTTATGAGGCGTGGTGTTATGGATTCAGATGTCAAACTAATCAAAGATACATTTTGGATGAAAGACTTACCTAAATCCACATTAGTAAAAGAAGTATCTCGTATGGTTACATCGGGAGATTACACAGCCGCTAAAAGATGGATAGAAGAAAACTTAATTAAGAGGCATTGGTATAAAGAATACATACCAAATAGTGAAGGTCGTGGTCGTAAAGGTGTTACTTGCAGAATTGGGTTTGGTGCTAATGAAAAAGAGAAACAAACATGGGGTGCAAAAGTATGAGAAGTAGAAAAGAGATAGAGCATAGATTACTAACAGAAGACAATGCGATGGTTATTGATATATTAAGATGGGTTATCGAAAGTCCTAATTGTCCTTTCTGTTCACACCCACAAAGAAAAGACTTAGAGATAAAGTTGACTAACAATATTCATACACCTGCCTACATTGAAAAGAAGTTTGGTTGGCCAGAAGGAACTGTTATGAAACATCTTGACTTTCATTTAGAATACACACAAGACGAAGAAGCACACGTTGAAACTCTAAGGAGAGAGAGTATATCAACACTAGATATGGCTCAAGAAATAGTTACAAGAATAATGAATTGGATTGATGAGTTAGAACAAAGAAAGATAAACGAAGGTGAGATTACATCTGAGTGGGTCGCTGATGTTACTAAGTTAGTTGGTCAAGCAAACTCGTCACTAAATCTTATAGGTAAACTAAAGAAAGAGATTGGTGTAGATTCACAGTTGTTGTTAGCACAATCTAAAATGGATGAAGTTATGGGCATCTTAGTAGAGAGTCTACACACAGAACCTAAACTACTAGACCAAATAGAGTTAAAGTTGGCGGCACTAAAATCACCGACATACATACAACCGTTGGAGGAAGAATGATGGCTTGGAAGAAAAAAGGTAGGAGTCTTTGGGCTACCCCTATCTACGAACATGAGTTCCCCGAACTATACAAGTCTATATTGATTGATGGTTTAAGATTGGACTTAGAAGATAATGCTTTAGGTTATCAGTGGTATTTAGGTGAATACCCAATAACGCCCAAAGCAATCAAAGAAGTATGGGAACTAACAGGTGGTCAATACAGAAGATTTATGGATTTTTTGTTACGCACAATAGAGTGGAGTGAGTAAGGTGGTTAATCAAGTAAGAAGTAGAGGTGATAAACACTACAGGAAAAATGCTATCAATAAAGTATTACAAACAATATCTTATGATGAATGGTTTTATGCACATGAGTTAGTTGATGATTGTAGCAAACTTATACCATCAACGGGTAATATCACCTCACGTTCAATATCACAATACTTTAGATTGTTGGTTGACAAACGTGTGTTACAACGTAAGTATGACACTAAACTAAAGAAATATCAGTATAGGAGGTTAATATATGGTAGTGATTCTGACAAATGACGATGCTAAGTATGTTAGAGGTAACAACATAAAGATGCGTGGAGAAATGACATATCCTCCTACGTCACAAGATGTTACATATATTGTATATGGTTACAAACCGAAAGAAGATGAGATACTATATTGGAATAAAGTATGTCCTTACCGTCTTGTATATGTTGTAAATAAATTACCTAAGATGAAGCAATCAACTAAGGATGAAATAATTATTGATATGCCTAATACGAAACAATCTTATAACAGACAGATTGAGGCTATATTCAAGTGGCCCGACAGACTAAGAGTGTATAACCAAATACGACAGGTTCCTATTCCATTGATACTTGCTTTTCTAAAAGTGAACAGACCGAACAATATGAAACTATGGAGATTACTAAGCGATGTTACATTTACTTTGAGTGACGAATATGTATATGCTTTGTTGGCTTTTGGTGTAGAATCTAATCGCAATAAGTTTCTTTGGCCTAAAAAGAAAAGTAAAAATACTGTTGAGATACCAAGTCAATTTAGGATGGGGGACAAATGGTGGCAGACAATAGTTGAGAATAGTCCACAAGTTGCTAACATCATAAGAGAGAATGAAAAAGAATTATTACCGAAAGGAATGAAAAAGAAAAAGGAGAGTGTTACAAATTGGCTTTGAATATATGGGTTGACATTTTTGAATACTTTTGTTTTTTCTTTATGTTGTGTGCTGTTTATAGTATGGCGGTACATTGGTGGGATTCCAAATTCGATAATTATTATGTAACAGATGAAAGGGGGGAAGACACAGGAGATTACTTTATTAATGCCGCTATGTTTCAAGATATGGAGTAATATTTAAGAACCGTCCTTGTGAGTAACGTATCAATGAGTGCTAACAACAGAAGAATCAGACGAGTGATTGTCGATTTGCTTTTTGAGTATGGGCCACTTACTAAAGATGAAATGGCTACATTGTTGGCAAAGAAGAAAACTATACGAGCAGTTCCTTCACCACACTCATTATCTTCATTACTATCTAAGAACACACAAGTTGTTGTTGTGGGGAGTAGAAAGGTAGAAACTATAGTAGGCACGAAGAACAAGTATAGTTTATACGATGTTGATAGAAATTTGATAAAGACTAAAGATGATTTGAAATATACAAGGTCAAATGCTGTGATGACACCCAAAGAAAAAAGTGAGGCGACAAAATGCAAACAATGTGGGAAACTGAGGGTTCTGAGAAAGGACTTAGATGTTTGTTTGGCTTGTCACCGATTGAAGTGAGTAGAAGGGTTTATAAACCTGTAACCCCTAAGATATTTGGGGGCGAAGAAGTGCGAAGACCAAAGAGTATAAAGGAAGTAGAATATGAAATACTGAAATACATAATGACAATAGGCGATAGCCAATATAGAGGACTATCAGATTTGTTTGTGGAACTAGGTGCTGTATGTAATGAAAGGGGTAGTCTGTTGAAACCTACTAGCGAAAAGGTAAAAGACAAACCTCTACAAAAAAGAATTATTACTGCTAAACACAATGTTAAAGATGTCATAGGTAATATGATTGACAGAAGAATTAAATACCTCACAGAAGACCACATAGATTGCGGTATAAAAAGTTGGAGGGAATGGTCATGAGTTGGTGTTGTGAAGGACAAGTAGGCAATCAGCCATGTGAACTTGATGTCGAAGATGTAGGTCATTGTGATTTAGAACAAGCAGTATTGCACGTTTATTGTTATCACTGTGAGCGTCAAGGAACTTGGACTTTGTATGCTGATAAAGAAGAAGCAACTCTTGAAATGGGTGAGGTGAGAACATGACAGAAGTATGGTGGGAAAAGTATAGACCAAAGAAACTTTCAGAAATAGTTGGTCAAGACCATCTAATATATGAGTTTGCGAATGTCATTGACAACCCCGACTCTATGCAACATTATCTGTTTCACTCAAAGGGCGCAGGTACAGGTAAAACCACAATGGCTCATGTGTTGGCTAACTCTTTAGGATATAATATCCATACATTCAACGCAAGTAGTAAAAGACAACGTGGTATTGAGTTCATTGAAGAAGACATCATCCCACTATCAAGGTTGGGTATGAAACAAACAATATTCTTTTTAGATGAGGCAGATAGATTAACACCTCAAGCACAAGACGCATTGAAAGGTGTGATAGAAAGTGCATCGGGTTATTTCATCCTAACTTGTAATGACATCAATAAAGTCAGCCCTTATCTTAAATCAAGATGTCAAGTTAGAGAGTTCAGACCTATTAGTGTAGAGTCTATGTTACAAAGACTTAGTATGATTTGTGTTGACCAAGGATATAGTCATTGTAGTGGTGTGCGAATAATTTGTGAAAAACATGAAGGTGATTTAAGAAATGCTATCGGTGCATTACAAGCATTCTACACTACATCAGAACCAGACCAATTCATAAGAGATTTACAAGACAAAGACGTTAATGTAAATGCAATTTTAAAGTTATGTTTCAAGGAGAAAGCACATGACTTAGCAGTTAAAGAGTTTAGTGACTCTATTAGAAATGACATTCACTCCGTATTTAGATATGCTGTAGAAAACAAGGGACAGCAAGCCAATAAGATGAAGGTGATTGAGGCCGCCATAATTAGTGAAAGGGATATATTGAATGGTGTAAACGAAGAAATAGTTTTACATAATTTTGTCCGATTGCTCACTAAATAGAAGACTTAATATACCCCAAGGAAATAGGGAGAGATACAACAAGGTGATACATTATGACATCTGAAATAAATAGTATGATAGAGAAAGTAGCCCAACAAACGGGTGTTAACAAAGATACTCTTGCTAGTAAAATGCAAGCAGTATTGAATGAACAAAGTGCCGCATGGAGTAATGCAGGTAAGACAGAAGACCAAATCAATGTTCTCTCTCTACGTGTAGCGGCAAGACAAATAGTTGCAGAAAA
>MDSY01092111.1_pt1 | contig 15873 bp, 13 predicted proteins | sample 811131 | NCBI WGS metagenome assembly MDSY01 (sample SAMN05326643, study PRJNA326480) | marine metagenome | isolation source: seawater | place: Atlantic Ocean: South West | collected 2010
TCAACGCAAAAAAATAGAAATAGTAATTCAACGCAAAAAAATAGAAATAGTAATTCAACGCAAAAAAATAGAAATAGTAATTCAAAGAAAAAAAATATAAATAGTAATTCAAAGAAAAAAAATATAAAATATACACGAAAAAATATAAATATAAATTCAAAGAAAAAAAATATAAAATATACACGAAAAAATATTCAAACTGGGGGGAAAAACAAAATCGTTACTGCCAGTCACAAAACTGGTATGTGCCCCCGCACAACTAACGAGAAATTACTTAAAGGCAATTGTAAGTCGAAATTTTTAGGTGAGAGTGATAGTTTAAGAATAAAAAAGTGGTTATCTCCCAATTCTCCCAATTCTCACGACGTGGAAGCTGACCGGGAAGAGACCAATAAAGAACTTATACACGAAACATATTTCCGTGTTTATATAGCGTGGAGGAAATCTAATAGGCTTAACCCAAAGCCCCAGTGGAAGGGGATGTCGGAGCCCGAAGTCTTGGCTTCACACACCAAAGGGAATACAACAAACTATGAAAATTTCTCGTATAAAGGCATTCTACCAATTTTCACGAAATATATAAACGATAAATCTATTCAAAAATATATAGCAGATATACTTAGCACAAAATCTTCTATAGCTCTCAAAATTGATACATTTGTCTCCACGGACGATGAAGAAAAAATGAACGCTATATTACAAGGATACGCAGCTATCTTGACCACCAAACTAAATGATGACTTCCAAACGCACCGGGACGAATACCAGGGCTATTCTAAAGAAGAACAGGTCGACGTCGACGCACAGGAAGAACTGAACGAAAAATCTAATATCCGAGTCTTTAACAATTCAGAATACTTAGTGAAATATATACAACTTAGTAAGCGCAACTACACACAAGAAGGGAGGCGCATGCCCCCCTTTTTTTTAGATATGGAAAATATTAATAATTTCTTAATTAATTTAAACGACAAGAACCCTGACCTATGTTTATTAGATAATAAAATTTTAAATGTAGAAAAAATCGAACGCGCCGGATTAACTATATTCCTCGAAGATCTCAGAAAAGAATTAAGAGAAAAATCACGACCATATGTATTCCTCCCACAGCTACAACGCATGAAACGCATATGTATAGCAAATATAATAACCAACCATTATGATAACCGAGAAGATTACGCAAAGAGATTCCTACAGGTCTTACTATTGTTATATGAAAGTGAAGATGCTGAGCTGCCCGTCTGCGCCTACGTCTCACCCCGCGGCAACTGCGGGAGAGAGACGTTGAGCGGGTCGTCCTTCTGCGACTTGCACGCGTGCCCGGACTGCGGCAACAAGAAGGGCAGCCGGGAGGTGCACTGCGGCTGCCGGCTGGGCGGTGCCCTCGCGGCCTCGGAAGACTCTCATGCGGAGGTGGCCGCACTTCCGGAAGGCTGGGAGCGCCGGGAGAGCGATGGGCTTGAGGTGGTCAGACTCGAGCCGAGGACTACACACTGGCAGTTGCCAGCCGAGGTCAGTATGCAGAATAATGTGGTTTCTCTGGTAATCCCTCCATGGACCATTCAGGTGGATGAACATAAAGATTTTAAGCAGATCGACCCAGACAACGCCTATGAAAACCCAGACGACAAAAGAGAGGCAAGTGGTCTGATACAAGACCACCACTATACAGAATACCACCAACCCCTCGTTGCTTGGGGGGAAAAAAACGACGTAGAGAAGGTGGGTTTTTCGGTGGGTTCCGATAAGGTTGATATAGTAGTCAACGGCGACGGTCCCGTACTCGAGGGCGTGCCAAAGAAACTAGCAATAGTGGAAAGTACCACTAAAGATGAAAACGCCGATGATAAGAAATTAAAGGACCACCTAAGAAATACCTTAGCGTTCGGAGTATTTAAGTACTCAAACGTTCCCATTATCATGGATACAATGGTTAGTAAGAGTATAGAGGAACCACTTTTCAAAAAAGTAAGTGGATCAACTTTCTTCCATGCTAACTACATAAAAGGAATAAAACGGGAAAAAGAGTATATCGCATCCCAGGGCCCAGATTTTTATGCACAAAGTATTATATCTTTTTGGGATATGATATGTAAAACAGGAGTACCTTTCATCGTTATGTTGTGTAATCCCTTAGAGGACAAAGGCACGCCTGAGGGGCGTGGAAAGTATAAACGTAAATGTGGTGTATACTACCCAACGATCATCCATGATAAACCGAAAATGCCAATGGAGGGATTAGTCCCCCAGGAGCGCGTTGAGGGCACCCCGACTTGGGAGAACCAATATCTTTCAGCTGGTAAAACATATAAAGGGGGTATGGGTGGTTGCATCCCAATAGAAGGGATAATCACAAAGCAAGCTGAAACTATGAAAGTAATAGTAGAATGCACATCAATTTTAAAATCAGAGACCACTAAAAATTGGAAAGCTAATGAGTTACACGGCCAACTGGGGGTCGACTATATGTATATTCCTGATATAAATAAAGAACTTATAACTAAGTTTGTAAATCATATTAAAGACTTTGGACATGATGCCTGGAGTAATGAATCACTATTATTAATAATAGAATATGGGATGGAACAAATGAGTCTTATCAATCGCATACGTAAAATATCAAATCAAAAGGAAGGGAGTTATAACATAGAAGAGATAGCAACTTACATCATGAAGTGGGTGACGATCCTGGGCGCCCTCCTCGATGATTTAAAGATAAGCCCCGACCCCGACCTTACAGGTTTCCCCCTACAGCGCGAGAAGAACAAAGCTAAGGCAAAATATAAAGAACAAATGGAAGAAAAATTAACAAAAAAAGTTGATATGGTTAAAGATTTGGACCAGGATTCCTGTATAACACAATACAATGAAATTGTAATAAAATTTAATACTTTAATAAGCGGCAAACTCAGTGAAGTGGTGCTGGAAGATCTCGGCGTGTTGGAACAGTTGGATGATAATTCTATTTTGTTTAATGGCGTCGCCGGCACCGAGGACCCGGGCCCGCACAAATGGCCTTCAGTCGAAATACCCCATTACCAAAAATCAAATATGACTATCACAATTATGCAAAAAGTGGAAGGGATAGAACAAGTAAAGTACAAGCACAAAGTAACACATTACTCTTATTTTACTTGGCCCGACCATGGGGTGCCCACGGAAGAAGACCAAACAGCACTTTTAAATATGATGTACGAGCTGCGAAATGAAATGTCTGTGACTATAGATGATAGAGTTATAAACACAAAGCCAAAGCCCAGCATGTTAGTTCATTGTTCAGCAGGAGTTGGGCGCACGGGGACATTTATCGCGGCCGACATGGCAATAAATGCTCTAAACTCTCCGGCCGAGTACTCGCCCATGGGGCTGTCCCCCATGTATAATTGGGAAAAAGATGAGATGAAATATTTAACACAAAAGATTGGTTTAGAACTACGTAATCAGAGAGCGAGCGCGATCCAGACGCCGGACCAGTCCATCGGCCTGATAAATATAATAAACCAATATATTAAGACACACCACGAGTTTGTCCCCCGCGCCGGGGTAGCGCGCTTGCCCTCCCGCAGCTCCTCGCAGGCCCGCACAGCCACAGCCACCGCCGGGAATACCAAGCGGGCCCAGCAGAACTCTCTCAAGGGGTTTCCCAGCACAGCCAATGTCGCCGACGCGCAGGCCGGCACAGCCAATGCCGGCGACCCGCGGCCGATCCACCTTGAAGCCACGAACCTGCCCCCGGGTTGGGGGGTGGGAGATCCGGCAACGACTGGCAACTACAATGCATACCTCGGCCACGCTGACCGCGTCGTTGCTGCCAACACAAGTGCTGATGCAGGCGAGGCGGTTTATGAAAGCGCAAGCTCAACCACAAATCGAAAACGAGGTGCCCACAGAGGGCAAATCACGAGCCCCCTTGCTGATGGCGTTATCTTGGACCCCCCTCCCGCGTCGCCCGCGGTGCAGGACCCCCCTCCCGCGTCGCCCGCGGTGCAGGACCCCCTGCCGAGCTTGCGTTTCGACCCAAATGTGGAGTATAAATGGGACAGGAGCAAAAACGAGTGGCACACATTGGAGGACTACCTAAAGATGTACGGGGAGCGGGGCCCCCAGAAGTGGATAGAGAATACAGAACTGTTTGAACATCATTCGAAAATGGACGACGCCGCCGCCGCCCTCGCCTACGCGGACGACCTGGACTTTGCGGCGGACAGCGGGGCCACCATGCCCGGCGGCGCGGGCGCGGTGCAGTACACGTCCATCGCGAACCCCAACGGCGGCGGCGGCGGCGGCGGCTTGTACGAGGAAATCAACGCAGGGGCAGGTTCGAGAACGGGCGGCGGCGGCGGCGGGTACGAGGAAATCAACGCAGGGGCAGGTTCGAGAACGGGCGGCGGCGGCGGCGACGGCGTGTACGAGGAAATCAACGCAGGGGCAGGTTCGCCTTTGAGAACGGGCGGCGGGGCCGGGAACTCACAATCGGGGGGCGATGTCATCTACCAGGCGAGGCCCAAAGGCGGCGACAGCGGCGGCGGCCAAGGCACAGCGGCAGCGGGCGATGTCATCTACAACGTCACGCCGGGCTCGGCCGAGGCGCCCGCCATCGCCGTGGGTAACGACCTGTACTCAAGGATCGAACGCAACGGACAACCTCCCGCAACCTCCCGCAACACACAACTGCTCTTTCAACGACCACAACGAGTGCCGCAACGATCAGCCGCCCACAACGATAACATACAACCTCCCGCACTACAAGAACGCATATATTCCCCCGGCGCTGCCGGCGCTGCCATGACGGGCTTTGGTGGCAGCTGGACGGCCGCGGCTCGACAGGACGGTCTGGGCGGTAAGGTCCGAGACCCGCGGCCGAGCCGCCTTGCAGCCACGAACCCGCCCCCGAATTCAAGGACCGCCAGTCAAGGCGGGGCGGACTTTAAGCATCTGGCGATGGCAGCGATGAATGCCCGAAGCCCCAGCGCCAACCCTTCTCCGGGGGGGGGGTCCGCACCAACACCAATCGCCTCCGTCCCCCCTCCAGCGCCAACCCTTCTCCGGGGAGGGGGGTCCGCACCAACACCAATCGCCTCCGTCCCCCCTCCAGCGCCAACCCTTCTCCGGGGAGGGGGGTCCGCACCGACACCGCCCGTCTCCCGCAGGCTGCCGAGTTGACAGCTGGAATTCATCGGGGAGAGGAGCGTCGGACCCTTACCACATCCCCCACAGCCGCCGACGGCGCCGCCGGGGAGAGCGGGGTATAACGCTCGGGCTTCGGACCGCCTTCCTCCTTCCGGTAAACCGGATTCTAACATAATTTCATAAAATAAATGATTTGATAAGATAGAATTATCAGAAGGTTTCCATAAAACACTATTGCCAAAAAGTAAAGGTGTCGTTGCAAGATTACCTCCAATGGCGGTAAAATTAAATGGGGGTAATTGCTGCGACAAATCCATTAAGTGAATTATATTCAAAGATATTATCTATTTCATTAGTTGATATAGGTTTCTTTTCCAGTATATTCTCTGTATAAGAAACATTAAATCTTAAAAAATCAACTAATTCACATATTGAATCAATCTTTGCCTCATAAATATTTTTATTCTGTCTCACCATAGTGTAAACTAACATTCTTTCGTAATACTTTGTTTCAATTAAATCCGCCGCTTTTAAAAAAATATCCTTTCTATCTTTAAAACTGGTGTTTTCCCATTCTAATTTTTTCTTTTCATATGTTTTGAAATATCTATCTAAACTTAATTTATCAACGTATTGATATTTACAAACAAATTTATTTATATTATATGGGGATATCTGTGCGCTATAATCAATAAAAGGGGTATCTTTATTAAGATAATTAGGGATTATTTTGGGTTTTTTTAAAACTTCCTCGTGAATAATCTCCATAATTTTTGAAGTAGGTTTTGAAGTAACATTAAATCTCGGCAACAGATTTTTAGGTAGATTTTTAACATTTAAATAAAAAATAAAAAATAAATAATAATTTTAAATTAGTTAAATTAAATTATTATTTAATATATTCTTATTATTTAATATATTCTTATTATTTAATATATTCTTATTATATTATAATAAAAAATTATTTAAATATTCGAGTTGTTCTTTAGTATTAACTCCAGTTAATTCATAGTTTTTATTTTCAGGCATCATATACATATCTATATCTATCTTTTCATGATTTTTTATAATTTCTACTATATCTGTTAGATAATATTCATTCTGTGCATTTTTATTATTAATAAAGGGCAAATATTTATATAATATATTAGAATCAAATCCATATATACCCGAATTTGTAATTTTTATTTTTTTTTCTTCTTCATTACAATCTTTATCTTCTACTATTTTTACAAATTTTTTATCATCAATTACAATACGCCCAAGACCCTTCGGTTCATTTATTTTAACAGTAACTATTTTTACTGAATTTAGTTTTTCTATAGTATTTTTCATAGTTTCAACTGATACAAGGGGGACATCCCCCGATAAAATTAATACCTTACTCGTTTGATAATTTAATAAAACATTTCTACAACATTGAATTGCATGTCCGGTACCCTTGGCGTCGGGTTGATTAATAAATTCTATATTAGATAAATCTAAATAATTTTCGATTGTTTCTTTTATAATAGGTTTATATTTACCAGTAACAACTAATATTTTTTGGGGATTAAGTTTCAAACAATTTTTTAAAACATGAACTATCATTGGTATTTTATTAACTTTATGAATTACTTTAGGTAACCGAGATTTCATTCTTTTGCCAAGACCACCCGCCATTACTATAATTATATTATTATTCATATATATATATATATATATAAATATAAATTATAAATATGTACCTATTTATTAATTTTTATATTATATGTTTGTTCTTCTAACTTTTTAATTTCTTGATTAAGATTTGTAGATTTATTAATATTTTTTACTTGGGTTGAGTAAATATTTTTATAGTTACCTTTACTGAATTTTAACATTTTTTTAATATTTATCTTTTTTTTTTTATTTTAAATAGATATAAAATATGAAAAAACAAATTCAAAAAATAGGAAATAATTATTTTAATCCAAGAGTTTTTCCTAAAAATTATAATATTTTTTTATTTAAGTCTTTTATAATATGGTTTTCAATTAATTTAGGTGTTATTTTATTATATTCTTTTATTTTTTATTTTTACGATAATAAATACGAATCAAAATTTAATGGTTTAGATGATGGTAAGAGAGACTACTACGAATATTTATATATGTCTGCTATGATAGGAACGATTGTTGGATTTGGTGATATTACTGCTAAAAAAGACCCTTTTGCTAAATTTATTATTATTAGTGAAGTATTTGTATCACTATTTTGTAATTTTGCCTTTATTTGCTTTAAAGAATTAAAATTGGCGGATGACCCCGATGAAACTTTCTAAATTTTTATTTTAAAAATTGAAAGTATTTAAATACAAAAAATATTAATTATTAAATCTAATATGAATTGGAATAAAACACGCTCCATATATTATCTAAAAAATTTGGAAAAAATTAAAAATAAAATTGCTTCTTTTGATCTGGACCATACATTAATTAAACCTCTTAATAAAAGAGTTCATCCGAAGGATGTTAATGACTGGGCGCCATGTTTTGATAATATAAAAGAAAAATTAAATTATTTTTATAAAAATGATTTTTCTTTGGTTATTTTTAGTAATCAATCATCATTTAATAATCCTGATAGACAAAAAATTATTATTGCCAGAATTGATAAATTTTTGGAATATATTAATTTACCTTTTCATATTTTTATATCTACCGAAAATGATTTTTGTAGAAAACCAAATACTGGTATATGGGATACCTTTTTTGAAAATAAAGAAATTAATATGAAAGAAAGTTTTTATGTGGGAGATGCCGCAGGTAGAATTAAAAATCCAGTAACAAATAAAAAGGATTTTGCTTGTAGTGATAGAATGTTTGCTAAAAATGTTGGTTTAAAATTTTATACACCAGAAGATATTTTTAAACCTGTAAGTTTTAAGCAAATTTTTAAAATAAAAAAAACATGGGAAACATTTGAAAACATAGACCAAGCAACAAATAAAATAATAAATGACTCTGTAAAAGTATTTAATGTTGTTATTTTATTAGGTGCCCCTGCATCTGGAAAAACTAATTTTGCGGAAGATTTAAAAGATTTTATTCATATTAGTCAGGATTTATTAAAATACAAAAAAAATTGTTTAAAATTAATGAAGGAAACTTTAAAAAATAAGGGGAGGGTTGTAATTGATAATACTCATAGTAATGTAAAAAGTAGAGAACCTTATTTAGACTTGGCAAAAAAATATAATGAAAAAGTATTATGTATTTTTATTGATATTAATAAAGAACAATCTATGTTCCTTAATAATTTTAGATGTAAACTAACTAAAAAAATAAAATTGCAGGATGTTGTTATTCATACTTTTTTTAAAAAATTTGAAGCACCTTTAAAAAAAGAAGGTATTGAAAAAATAATAAAAAAAGGATTTACCCCAGATTTTACAAAATATAATGAAACTTTATTTAAACAATATTTCTAAATAGAATTTAGTTACTGGACCAGTACTCCTCCCTATCTAATTCCTCATCAATAATATCTCCACATACTTTTTTGTAACAATTATATTCTTCGCAAATCGGACATGTAGGGATATCTGAAAAATATTTATTTTGGTAATAGTTTTCTTCTTCTGAATCATTATCCACTTTTAAACAAAATGAAACTTTTTTTTTTCCTACATTATTTTTGTATATATTAATATTTTTAGTTTCATCTGTATTTTCTGGAATTGTTACATTTTGAGTAGCCATTTTATAATTTATTGATTATTTAATTTACCCTTTTAATCTAAAAGGATATAAATAATCAATTTTTTTTATGTTAAAATTTAACTATATTAAAATACAAACAAATTAAAAATAGAATACTTCTTTATAACCAATTACGCCACATCCTATTCTTGCGCCGGCGTTTCCGGTTTTTTTACTTTCTGGATTATTCCCTCTACCCAAATCATCTTCATCCTCGTGAATTATAATACTTCTTCCGATAATATTATATTTTGAACCTCTTAATTGTAAATATTTATCATAAATAATACATTTACTATTTCCTTTTTTATCAGCTTTAATATTTCCCAAATCTCCTAAATGCCTATTTTTACCATTAATTTCCCAAGGACCTCCGTGTTCCTTATTTAAAGGATTAAAATGAGAACAACAACTCTTACACCCTTCCTCTAAATTACCCGCTTCATGGATATGAAATCCATGTAATCCTGGAGTCATACCACTTAGATTTATATCAAATTGTATTCCTTGGTTTAATTCTTTAATATTAATAGACCCTTTACATTTTTTATTATTAATTACAGCAATCGCTTTGATTTTTTTTTTATTCATAAATGAAATAAATATTTTTTTTTTAAGATTTATTTTAATATATTTCATAATAATAATGGATATACGAAGAATAAAGGTAGATGAAATATTTAGATATGTAGATAAAAATACCAAGAAAAGAATTACAGATAAAACAACTTTAAAAAGAATAAATAATTTAGGTATACCCCCTGGATATAAAAAAGTTAAAATAAGTAAAAAAAAAAATGATAAAATCCAAGCAATTGGTACAGATGATGCCGGTCGAAAACAATATATTTATTCAAAAAAATTTGTAAAAGAACAACAAGAAATAAAATTCAAAGATTTAATTGAATTTGGTAAAAGAATAAAAAGAATTAGAAAAAATGTAAAAAAAAATATTATAAAGAAAGGAAATATTTATGATAAAGAAAAAATAATATCAATTATAATTTATCTTTTAGACCACTGTAAATTTAGAATTGGGTCAGAGGAATATAAAAAATTATATAATACATATGGTGCTACAACAATTAATAGAAATCATATTATATTTAAAGAGGATGAAGTTGAGATTAAATTTATAGGAAAGAAAAGTGTAGAAAATACAGCAACTATTAAAAATAAGGAAACAATAGAGGTATTGAAAGAATTATGTAATAAATACAAGGGGTTCGAATCCATATTTTATTATAAGGATAATGCAGATACTATTAAACAAGTAAATTCACAAATGGTTACTTCATATTTGAAAAAATATCATAAAAATTTGATTCCTAAAATGTTTAGAACATGGAATGGTAATAATATATTACTTAAATATTTAATATCCCAAGAAAAACCCCAAAATGAAAAAGAAATAAAAAAAAATCTTAGAGAAGCAATTAAAAGAGTCTCTAAAGAACTTCATAATACGATTAGTGTAGCAAAGAAAAGTTATCTTAATTCTGAAATATATACAACATATCTTATGGATAATCAAAAATTTTATGATTTTTTAGAAAAGAATAAAAAAGAAAATGGAGATAATAAAACAACCGATAGAATATTAACACTTTTTCTTATAGAATATTATAAAGATATTTAGGACTATAAATAATCAAAATATTAATTAACAACTTTAAATTTAGATATTTTTATTTTTCTTCCTTTTTTAAAAGCAGAAAGATGATAAAATAAATGTTCACAACATTGCGGATTAACTGGATTATTTTCATAATTTTCATCAATATCCACATCTAAAATTACTTTTTTTAATTCTTGTATTGTATTATTTCTTTCATCATCTGTTACTAAATTTTTAAAATTTTTATATAAACCATCATAAAAAAAATCTTTAAATCTTTCAGTTTTATAAATACAAAATCCATTAAACGCCGATATAACCTCTATGCTATTTGATTTAGAATTATCTAATTTTTTTTTGATAATTTTTTGTAAAGCAAGAATTACTTTTCTACTATCTTTACCAAATCCCCAACAATGGTGTCTAAAATTATCAAATAATAAGGCCCATATGTCATAGTAATTATTTCTATTAAATGAAATACAATCCCAATCATCATTATCAAAATTATTTAGATAATTATTTATTATATCTATATTCCATTTAGAAATATTAACGTTATCGGAATCAATCATAAAATGATATAAAATATCTGGAAGTTGATTATAAACAATATTTAGACATTCATTTCTTGCTTTAGCGATACGCAATGTTCTTAGTTTTGAATGATTGTGTATATTTTTAATTATAATATTTTTGTTATAATTTTTATATAAATTGAGTAATTGAAAAGAATTATCTATACAATTATCAATTATAAAAACACAATAAAAATTAAAATTTAGAGATTTTAAATTATCTATATTTTTAAAAATATATGGTAAAAATCTTTGACAATTCCTAACACAAAAACATAATGCTATATTTTTTTTCATATTAGTTATAATATATTATTATTTACTACCTTAAATAACCATTAAATTAAATTACTTAAAATTTTAGTATTTATATATTATAAATGCCTAAACATACACTTGATTATCAACTTGAAATTTGTAGCAAAAAATCTAAAATAAGTAAAGATAAAGAGGAGGCTGATGTGGATGAATCAGAAAATCCGGTAATGGATATATTTGGTATGAATGATTCTGTTAATGTAAAAGATAATCATATATATTTTTATTGTTCAGTGAATAAAAAAAATATTTTAAAACTAATAACGTCTATTAAAGATATTACTATAAAACTTAAGACTATGGAATTTAAATATGATATAACTGATCTAAAAATTTATTTACATATTAATAGTTATGGAGGTAGTGTTTTCGCGGCCCTTTCTGCAATAGATACAATCATGAAAAATAAAATACCTATTATTTCAATTGTTGAAGGAGGTGCTGCGAGTGCTGCAACATTAATTAGTGTTGTTTGCAGTGAAAGGAAAATTACTCCAAATTCTTATATGTTAGTTCATCAACTTAGTAGTGGGTTTTGGGGAAAGATGGAAGAAATAAAGGACGAATATATTAATCTAAAAAAATTAATGAAAACTCTAACTAGAATTTACAAGAAACATACTTCTATCGATGATTCAGATGATACTACTGTAAAGGATTTATTAAAAAGAGATCTTTGGTTAAATTCCAACGAATGTTTAAAATATGGTATGGTTGATTTAATTGAATAATATAATTTATTTTTCTTTATTAAATATATATGGTGTCTGTTTTAAATGTAACATTAAATATGCCTAATATTGGATTAATTATTTATCATTTAATTTGTATTATTATTGCTCCTATAATATTAATAAATAGTGGTAATGAGAAAGTATTACAAATTTATTTACCACTATTATTACCAATTGCTTCTGTTTTACAAAATGCCGGAAATCCAAATATGTATCAGAACTTATTATTAAATAAAAATATAAATATTATTTCTATATTATCAACATTTTTAATATCAATATTTACAATTGTTGGTATTCTTTGGTTATCAATAAATATATCAATGGAAAATGAAAGTTTAGGTGATGGTATTTTAATTGGATTAGTAGTTACTTTATTAATTATTGGATTTTCAAAAATAATAATTCCGGATTTAATGGATAAAGGAGATAGATTTTTAAAGAAAAATACTACTTTAGACCCGGCATATGAAATGCATAAATATATGATAGGTTTCTTTTTTGTAATTTGTTTATTATTAATGATTATCGGATTTCAAAAAATGTATTATGTAGATAAAGTAGAAATAATAAAAAGAAAAATAAAATTCGGTTAAATATAAGTATATTAAATTCTGCGTATACCCATATAATTATTTTTATTTATGTTTTATTAAATGGATATAGATTTTAATAAAAAAAGAATAAAAAAAATTAAAAATAAATATAATAAAGTTATAAAAAAGATAAATGATGCTTTATTAAATAAATCTGAAAAAGATAATTTTAATAAATCTGAAAAAGATAATTTTAATAAATCTGAAAAAGATGAATATTTAAAATATATTTTTTTAATAAATAAAACATTAAATCAATTAGAAGTTTTATTAGATAATATAAATTTTAACTTAAATAATATCAATATTAAAAAAAAAAATAAAAAAAATTTAAATTCAGAAGTATTAGAAAATATAATAATGGATGATGCTATAAATAAATATAAATCTTTTATATTGTCTTATTATTTATTACATTCGGAAGTAAATAGATTATAATCTTTAAGAATTTTTACATTATATTCATTATCAAAATCGTTCGGATTTATAAAAATTATATCTTCGGGTTTTACATATTTTTTTGTATTTCTTTTCTGTTCTTTTTCTTCATTTAGAAAGGGTGCCGGATTCATTTTAATTGTTAAAAAGTGTGTTTTAAAAACTTCATTAATAAAATTATAACAATCATCTATTTGTGCTTTTTCTCTCGCTCCGGTAATAATTACACTTCCACTTGAAAATGCTGCAATCGTAATTTTTTTACATTCTCCATCCCCATTACCCTTACCTTTTCCATTACATATTTTGCTACAATAACAAACACCCTGTTTTTTATTCAAATCTTTTTTATATAATTTATTCCAAAAAAATTTATTATTAACACCTGGATAAATTCCGGGTTCAAATCTTGAAATGATATTGTATTCATCTTTTAGAACTTTAAATAAAATATTTCTCTTTATTTTAAAATTAATATTAAAATCACTATTAATCAAAACAATTTGAAACTCTTCATAATCAAAATTGTCTATTTTTTCGATACTATGAAATTCCATTTCTTCACAATCTATTTTTTTTTTAATTTCTTTTATTAATCTTTCTTTGTAAAACAGGGAATTATTTATAGGATATGATTCTTTAAAATGTTCTTCTCCTTTTCTATTTTCTAAATAAATTTTTTCAAGTTGACTTTCTAAAGCCTTATCTAAATTTATTGTACCCTTTGTTTCTTTTAATTTATTTATAATAATTTTAAGTGCCTCGTGTCCGTGCTCTATTTTTTTTATACCGGTCATTTGTATCTTACCATTACTAAAAATTTTTACATTAACTTGTCTTAAAGGATCTAATTTTACAATAATAGTGGCTTGATTGAAGAAAGGTCTATTAGACACTTTTTTTAAATTTTTAACAGGCTTGGCTCCATATACCATAGAAACTATTTTACCATCTGTATTAAAGAATTGACTAACTACCTCCAGATTAATATTACATGTAAAACAACTTATCATAGTCATTGTTGATATACGATAATCAGATGGTACAACATATTCTTCTTTCATCTCATTTACTTCTCGGTCAACATTATTAAAAAAATCATCAGGATATATGTTATTATATTTATTTTTAAGTACACTTGTCATTCTGTTATTAAAATTTAATTCTTCTTTAAATGTAAAAAAATTTATCAATTTTATTTAATTTTATCAATTTATTTATTTTATATATCAATAGTAATATGGAAACTAATAAACTTGCATTAAAAACCGTAAAAGTAATATCACAGCAAATTAAAACCGATTGGATTCATCCATACCGAAATAAACAAACCGGTAAAGGAATTGGGAGCGGATTCTTTATTGATTTAGAAGGACATATTTTAACTTGTGCGCACGTAGTTGATGACGCCGTTAAAATTTTTGTTGAAATACCTAATCATGGTGATGAAAAAATAGAAGTTGAAGTTTTAGGATTATGTCCGAATATGGATATTGCACTACTTAAAACAAAAAATTATAAAAATAAGGATTTTTATAAATTACACGAAGAAAATTATATTTATGATATTCACCCGGGTTCAGATGCACTAGCAATTGGATTCCCCTTAGGACAGGATAATATTAAATATACAAAAGGTATTATTAGTGGAAGACAAAATGGTAAAATACAAACAGATACTCCAATAAATCCCGGTAATTCGGGAGGTCCTCTTTTATTAGATGATAAAGTTATAGGTATTAATAGTTCGGGGTTTATTTTTGCCAATAATATAGGATATGCGATTCCAATATCATATTTTTATCTATTAAAAGATTTACTTTTTGATAAAAAAACAAAATTAATTAGAAGACCTTTTTTAGGGTTGTCCTATCAAAATTCAAATAAACCATTACTTGATGTTAATAATTGTAAATGTGAAACTGGTGTATTTGTTAAAACTATTTTTAAAGGAAGTCCAATAGAAAAATGCGGGATTAGAAAAAATGATATTATATGTAAATTTGGTGGTTTAAAAATAGATAATTTTGGTCTTTTAGATAAAGAGTGGTTTAATGAAAAAATGAAAATAGATGATATTTTAAGAAGAGTTCCTAATAATGGAAAAGTTGATATAGAATTCTGGAGAGATAAAAAACTTTATAAAAAGAGTTTTAAATACAGTCCTTTCTCATTGGAAATAAATACAAAATATCCAATATATGAACCGATTGATAATAATTATGAAGTATTTGGGGGAATGATTGTTATGGAAATGACAGTTAATCATTTAAAAACAATAGTATCAAAATTACTTGGTAGTATTTCACAAGTAAAAGATGTTACAAGTAAAATTAATAACATTTTAACTTATTTAGATTCCGAAAAAAGAACCGAAGCCAAATTAATTGTTACTCATGTATTTCCAAATAGTTATTTACATAATTTAGAGATTTTAGAAGAATATGATACTATTGAAAGAGTTAATGGGGAATTATGTAATACTATTGAAGATTATAGAAAAAATATATTTAAATTTAGAAAAACTAAAAAAGGTAATTTTATAGAAATAATAACTGAACTAAATAAAAGAATTGTGCTTGAAGTAGATAAAATGTTTTCAGAAGAAAAAATATTTTCCAAAACGTATAAGTATCCTATTTCAAAAACTATTTTGAAATTAACAGAATTCAAAAAAAATAAAAAAAAAACTAATAAAAAAAAAACTAATAAAAAAAAAACTAATAAAAAAAAAACTAA
>MDSY01079891.1_pt1 | contig 15872 bp, 19 predicted proteins | sample 811131 | NCBI WGS metagenome assembly MDSY01 (sample SAMN05326643, study PRJNA326480) | marine metagenome | isolation source: seawater | place: Atlantic Ocean: South West | collected 2010
TTGTGTATTTTTAATATATGTTATTTATATATTAATGAATTTGCAACAGGAAGAAATAAATAAAAAAATATTGGGACATTTTTTCTTTAATCCGACACCGGGTCAATTAAAAATAGATCGTAATTTTACTGCACCGGAAGATACGCTTAATTCTAAGAAAGTAAACTTGAATTCATCGAAGCCAACAAACAATTCAATGAACCCCATGGTGGAAGATAAGATTAGATCTTCAAATAATTCTTTAAATGTTAACAGTGAATTATATTCGCTCGGCAACAATTTAGCAAAATCGCAACAAGAAGAATATATGACATTTTCTGCAATTAATAAACAAAATGCAAAAACTCTAGTTAAAGTGGATGAAAAGCTTTACTTCAACAATCATACTAGGTTGTATAATGACTAATGATTATGCGTCAATAAAGCAACTATTCGGTATGTTTCCAGTGAATTAATATATAAAATACTAGTAGCATAGTGCAAATAACCAAACAATGCCGCAGTTCGCGACAAACATCACATTTACAATATTTTTTACACATGGTAGGTTTGTGCGTTAACACTTTTCTACACACCGGGCATGTATGTGACACTTTTAACCAATCTTTTAAACATGCATCGTGTATGTATAGATTACAGCTACAATCACAAATCAAATTATTTTTTTCAAAAACGGTTTTAAGCTGATTCCCACATTTGTTTATTGTATTATCATAACAAATAATACAATCGTCTGTGTTTGAATTTATTACTATATTAATATCATCTAGTTCTTTATAACTAGGCAATTTAAATAAAAAACTCATATATATATAAATGCTTGCTATATTTTTTATATTAGTTGTGTTTCTTCTAGGTTTCTATTATTGCTTAACCCAAAAAAAAGGGTTTTTAGAAACATTTCTCGACAAAAATGGCGAAATTGACGAAAATTGTCCAAATCTTTTAATAAAACGCGGTGAAAAATATGTTTTACAAAACACAAGAAAAGTTATGGTTCCAGGAGTCAACCCAGTAGAATTTAATAGTTTAGATGAATATGAAGAATACATCACTTGGCAACGTTCGCAAAATATTGACTGTCCCGTATTGTTTTTAGAACACGCCTACAACACTCAAGGCCATCCGGTTTATTTTGTTTCACCAAATGCACCTTTTAGTGCGGCAAATTCAATGCCAGAGTATACGCCAACATTTAAGGACGAAATATGTAGAAGTGACAAATTTAGTATTACATCGCAGAGGTGACAAAATGTAGTTACACAACAGTATCTATCTGGGTTTCTGTTAAACAACATAATCTACCAATCCTAGGTCTTGGCATTTATTAGAGTCGAGCCAAATATCACTTGATAAAAGTTTTTCCAAAGTAATCTCGTCAATGTTAGTGTTCTCTAAATATATGTTTTTAACTTTGTCCATGAAAAAATTAAAATTGCTCATTTCATCTTTCATTTCATTAAATTTTCCGGATGCAGCCCCAGATAATTGATGTATCAACATAGATGAGTGACGTGTCATATATCTTTTGTCACCACAAACTGATATTAATGATGCAGCAGACGCTACATATCCATCTATGTAGGTATTTACTGGCGTGTTTAAATTTAATATTGTATCACATACATAAAAAGTTGGCATTAATGATCCACCACCACTCTGCAGATGCAACGATATGTGTTGATTAACCTCCGGATATATCAGTTTTTGATGATGGACTTGTTTATCCAACGATTTAAGAGTTTGGGTTAGCTCAAAACATGACATTTCTGTTACAGGACCATAAAAATATATGCTAAAAGGGTCATTTAACACTCCTTCATTGTTTTTGGATATTTCAAACGTTTTTTGTTTGTTTTCATTGTCATTATCTCCATTAATATTGATGTCATTTATACCACCAATAGAAGTAACAGATAAAACGGTTTTTAATAGATTACGACGGTTTACTTGCAATGGGTCATATGAGAACATATTTGCTGGTAATATTAACATTATCATCATTATTGGGGAAAATCTCATTATATGATAATAATGAGCCATTTAAAAACGACTATTTAAACGTTAATGCAAATACCATATAAAATAAAATATGTGTAATAACTATATGAAGTTTCCTATAATTTTAGGACTTTTGACAACAGTAAATGCTAAATATTTGTCTGGTTACGATATGAGTTTACGCACAACAAAGTGCACGTTTGATTTTAACGAGAACATATATAATGAAATAGTCCCAGATAATATTGACTGGCGGGATCACAATGTTGTTACACCAGTGAAGAATCAAGGTAATTGTGGCAGTTGTTGGAGTTTTTCAGCAACAGGAGCGATTGAGTCCGTTTACGCTCAAAAAACCGGTACATTAAGAAATATAAGTGAGCAGCAGCTCATCGATTGTTCACTTATATATGGAAATATGGGATGCAACGGTGGTGTTATGGAAAATGCGTTTGAATATGCTACTGACAATTATATGTGTAGCGAAGAAGACGTACCATATGAAGGCGTTCGTGACAAATCCATAAATGAATGCCGCCGCTGCCAAACCGCCGGGTTGATTAAGTTAAATGGTTGTGTAGATATTCCAACAAACAACCAAACCGCATTAAAACTGGCGGTTGCAAAGCAGCCAGTATCCGTTGCTATTCAGGCTGATACCGAAATATTTCAAACATACACTAATGGTGTTATTGTTAGTGACAAATGCGGAACAAATGTGGATCATGGAGTTCTTGTTGTTGGTTATGGGAAGGAAAACGACATACCGTATTGGCTGATAAAAAACTCGTGGGGATCTGAGTGGGGTGACGGTGGGTTCGTAAAAATATTACGCGACGACTTTGATATGACAGCTGGAACTTGTGGGATTGCTTCTAAACCCAGTTATCCTGTTTACTTCTGATTCTAGTAAAAATCAATTAACCTATGAGAAATACTTATTCTTCCGATTTGCTTAATTTCTATTAACCTTCTAGACCTTCTTAATTTTTATTAATTTTGTTGACTTTCTTGATTTTCTTGACTTTCTTGATTTTCTTGACTTTCTTGATTTTCTTGATTTTCTTGATTTTCTTGATTTCCTTGATTTTCTTGACTTTCTTGACTTTCTTGATTTCCTTGATTTTCTTGATTTTCTTGATTTTCTTGATTTTCTTAATTTTCTTTTTTTTTTAATTGCAGCCATTCCCATTCTGGCTAAACGTTCGCGAGTAGCACGAACTTCGTCTGTTAATGAACCATAGTTGGACTGACTTAGAGGTGGAAGATATCTAGTCATGAATGTAGATTCATGTGAGCTTTCTGTTAATGAACCAGGACTTGTCGCACCCGACGGTGCAACTCGGGCACGTGCATTCATTGTTTCTAGACGCCGTCTCATTTGAGCAACTTCATCGCGTATATTTGGGACATTTGTACGCCGTCTTGCTTGAGCAATATCACTGCTTTCATCTGATATATCATCATAATTAAAATTATTTCCATTACATGGTTTTTCTTCTACATCTTGCATAATAGCATTGATATGAATTCTAATATTTGGTGGTTCTTTTAAACTAGGTGCTTTTTGAATAATAAACTTTTTTTCATTTTGTTCACATGTTAGATAACATCCATATACTCTTTCACCTTCTTTTTTTCTCACAAGTATTTTATTATCATTAATTTCAGTAATACTATAACCATATTGTCTAACACGATTTTTAAATAGATTGTTCATGATATATTATAGCAAAATATTATATTATGAACTAGATTATACCAATAATATTTGTAAATATGTCTAAATAATTAAACTACGCAGTAGTAAATAACTTAGATATTATGATAGAAAAGCAGTTTGGAATACATACCATCTGACGGATAATGTAATCCAGCTTTGATTCTACAATCATTACATTTGTCAGCTAGTTTTTCATAAAGCTCTTTGTTTTCAGGATATTTCTTTTGCAAATAGTTGGCTAATATGTATGCTTGTGCTGCGTGCCCGGCAGGAAACGCCGGTGTATTTGTTGTGGTTGATTTCATTAATTTAACTTGATTTGATACATTAGTTGGTCTCTCTCTGTTTATAAAGTATTTAAGGAAGCTGATTTTGTTGTTTTTGCTTAAAGCAACTTCATTTAATTTGTCTTTTGAAATATCTGGCACAAATGGTTTAAACGCGTTAACAACCGATTCATCTGTTATGTTAAAAAAGTATTCATCGTTTTTAGTTCTATGTTTCGTTGCTTCAACCACTTTTTTAACTTCTTCTAAATTGTTTGGATGTAAAAAATGAAGAGCCGGTGATATTAGATTGTATCTTCTTCCTGAGAATAATAGCAGAATCATATACAAAATTATTAAAAGTAATATATTGTTAAACATCATATTACTTGTAAACATAAATAAATAGCTTAGAAAACTACATTAGACATTCAAAATTTTATTAAGCTGAACACATTTCACACACCTCGTTAGATGCTTTATTTTCGGCGGTCTTTGGATCTATTGTGAATTGTTGAGGTTGGTGTTTTGGTTTTCTTCTTAGGTAATAAATTCCTGTTTTCAATCCTTTTTTCCAAGAATAAAAATGCATTGATGTTAAATTTTTGTAATTGGGTTCCTCGATCCATAAATTTAAACTTTGGCTTTGACATATGAACGCGCCACGGTCTGCAGCCATATCAATGACACTTTTCATTGGGATTTCCCATACAGTTCGGTATTTTTCCTTTAACGTTGGTGACAAATTTGTTATCTGCTGCACACTACCTTTGTTTTCGATTATATTGTTTTTTAACTCATTGTTCCAAATACCCAGTTCTTGTAAATCTTTCATCAAATGTTTGTTTATGAGTATAAACTCTCCTGCAAGTGTGCGTCTGGAATAAATATTGCTTGTATACGGCTCAAAGCATTCGTTGTTTCCCAATATTTGACTTGTGCTAGCAGTTGGCATTGGTGCTACCAATAACGAATTTCTAATTCCATTATTCATTACGGAAGACCGCAATTTTTCCCAATCATACCTGTCGGATGGTTTTACATTCCACATATCAAACTGAAATATTCCTTTACTCATAGGCGAATTCGTGAATGTACTATAAGCTCCTGCGTGTTCGTATGAAAGATTGTCTATTTCATTTATTATTGGTGCACATAGGGTCAAAGATAGATTAGTGTTTGATGTCGCCCACATGTTCAAATGCTCATGTTCTTTCAGTGGCTCGACCACTAACTCCTCCTTATATATACGTTGAATTGTCTGCATATTGTTTTTTCGCAAAATAGCTAACTCATTGGAAGCTTCTATAGAGGCGTGATACATGGTCTCAAATATGTTCTTGTTAATTTCACGAGCCTCGTCAGAGATGAACGACAGGTTCATGAGCATGAACACGTCAGCCAATCCTTGCACCCCTATTCCAATTGGTCTATGTAACAGATTCGAACGCCTTGTTTTGTTGTTTGGGTAATAATTAACATCTATCAACCTGTTTAGATTTTTAGTGACTTCTTTTGTCACCGCGTGTAGCTCTACATAATCAAAGGTGTTGTCCTTTGTGACAAATTTCGACAAAGCAACACTGGCTAGATTACATACGGCTGTTTCGGTAGGTGAAGAATACTCCATGATTTCGCAACATAAATTGCTGCTTTTAATTACTCCTAAATTTTGTTGATTGCTTTTGAGATTAGCACTATCTTTATATAGTATATATGGTGTGCCAGTTTCCATTTGGCTATCCAATACCTTAAACCAAAGCTCGCGGGCAGGTATTTTTTTATAATATTTATTTTCACTTACATACTTTGAAAACAGTTCTACAAATTTGTCACCAACCACATCACTCAATCCTGGAGCAACATCGGGACAAAACAAATACCAGTCCTTATTTGCGTGTACACACTCCATAAAATAATCGGGGATCCATAAAGCATAAAACAAATCGCGGGCTTTCATTTCTTCATCGCCGTGATTTTTACGAGCTTCCAAAAACTCTTCTATGTCTGAATGCCATGGTTCCAAATAAATTGCGAAAGATCCGTTTCTTTTACCACCTCCCTGGTCGACATACCTTGCTGTAGCATTGAAAACACGTAACATAGGAATTATTCCATTGCTGGTTCCGTTCGTTCCGCGTATGTGGCTACCTTTTCCACGAACATTATGTATGTGCAAACCAATTCCTCCAGCCCATTTAGATATTTGCGCACATTCCTTCAGTGTATCGTATATACCATCAATGCTGTCATCTTGCATTTCTAATAAATAGCAAGAGCTTAACTGGGGTCGCAACGTACCCGAATTAAATAAAGTAGGTGTTGCGTGAGTATACTTTAATTGAGACATCAAATCATATGTTATTTTTACGCTTTCCAAATCCTCTTGATGAATCTCAAGTGCCACACGCATCCACATATGCTGTGGTCTTTCAACTATAACATCATTAGTTCGCATCAAATATGCGCGTTCCAGTGTTTTAAACCCGAAATAGTCAATCAAATAATCACGGTCATAATCTATCATATTATTAATACTTGAACTGTTACGAGTTACTAGTTTATAGATGTCTTCCCTAACAATGGGCGAATGTATTCCATTACAATCAGTATAATTATACAATTTTGTCACTACACTAGCCATGTCTTCACTAGTGTTTTTGTGATGATTCGATACACATATTCCGCTAGCCAACTTCGCATAATCATTATGTACTGTACACATTGACGCCGCCTGCTGAGCACATAGATCATCTATTTTATATGATGGTATCTCATCGTGCACCTGATCTATTACCTTCATGCAAAGTTGACTGCAGTTCACATTAGGAGCAGACAACTTTAGTGACAAAGTTTTTAAGCGTTCGACAATCTTGTTAAAATTTACATCTTCCAAACTTTTGTTACGCTTTAAAACCCGCATTGTTTGCTCTGTTGTATCATTCGTCATTATTTATACATTACTAAACATTTATATTTTAAATGAAAACCACATTATATTAATTCACTGTTTGTGTAATATCTAAATGTCTTAAACTTTCTTTCAAAGTAGGATTCAACACAAACACCCATTCAATGGGTGTGAACAGAAACATGCTAGTTAATCCTACACATTCCAAACCCCAAAACCACATCGTATCTTCGTTATTTGTCACTAACAAACCAATCAAAGCCACCAAAGAAGAAGTTCCAACCCCAAATATTCCTTTTGTAACAACACAAGGATCTAGGTATCTAACTATACATCCACTATGTACAAAAAATGATAAACAAAACAAGAACACAGTAGCAAAATGCAAACTGTCTGGTACGTAGGAGTCCGTACATATCAAAAACATGCAATAACACACCTGATATCCACACAAACTGTTTTCTAAAATCTTTTCTATTCTTTTGTTATCCAACCTGCTAGCAACGATGTTTTGATATTGCCACATCAATGTCATAGGCATAAAAGAAACTGACGCCATTGCTCCTGTAGCTGGAGGATTTGCTATAAATGCGGAAACAGACGTAGAACCTTCTTCCGAAAATCCTATTTTGCTTAAAACCGGTAAACACCACACATAAACCACACCCACCGTAGAGGTGCAAAACTTAAAAATCCGTAGCTTTTCAGCAACCATTATATATTTACACAGGAATAAATAGTATAAGCTAGCTTGTTTTGCCCAGAATTTAGTAAATTATGTTCAAGTATAAAAATAATTTACTATAGTATTAAAATGGCGCTATATCATCAAGATTGGACTCCCGTTACTTTACATCGCACTTATACAGAAAAAGAGAAACATACTATGGCAAAAAGAAGCGGAAATACAATTAGTGTTGAAAAACGGACAAACCAAACCAATACACGAAAACTTGCAGAAGAAACCGAACAGTTTCATGTTCAAAAATCCGGAATAACTTTAGGAAAAGAAATTCAACAAGCTAGAACAGGAAAAAAACTTTCACAAAAACAATTAGCGTGCATGTTAAATGAAAAAATAGCTACGATTCAACAATACGAAAACGGTACTGCAATACCAAACCATTTATTTATTACTAAACTTCAAAACAAATTAGGTGTTAAACTTACCAGACCTAAATCAACACCTAATGTGCAATCCTAATGCTTTCACTTTTTTTCAATATTGCTTGTAATTTTTTCGGTGCGCTGTGACATAATGAAGTCCAATATTTTTTTGACTTCGTCTTCATCTGTGAATAATGTAGCCAGACTATCTGTTAGCAGCTTCTTCGTTATTCCGCCTTTTACTCGCTGTTTTTTATGTACCAACCTAGAATCATTGTTCAGGTTGAAACCCGAAATGTTTTTTTCTTCCATAATTTTTGCCAACATAGCTGTTAATTCTTTTCTTTTTGTTCGCAAACGTCTAACCTCTGCCTGTTTGCCCTTTAGATCTTCATCGGTTTCTATCCACTGCTTCACTATTTCTATTAACTGTTCATCACCTTCACCCATCTTATTTAAAGTATTAATTATATATTTTATATCTTATTATGTATTTATTTACAAATTAAAGACGACGTTTAAACTGCTTTATCTAAATCAAAGTGTCAATTTGCAATAATTTGTTACAAATACCTTAAAAATTGAAATTTTACATATAGATTATTAAACTATAAAAAACATCGTTATATATTTAAAGTCACATGATTTCTCAACGAGGAAAGTCTATTACACTAGCAAATGGTGTTGTGTCTAAACCAACTAATGTCAAGAAGGTAGAATATAAACATTATCGTGAAGATGAAGATAATGCACGGACCGTGCAAAAAGAATGCAAACGTATTATTGACTTAAAACCAAAAACATGTCCAAAAGATTTTCCATGGCCGGATGAATGGCACTGGGCACAGTACAGCATTACACCATATCAGAGTGCATATTTAAAAAAAATTAATAAACATCAATAACGCTAAAATCGACTCTAATTAAATGCAGAAGTTAACAAGTTATATTCTAAAAATACCAATAATATTCAAAAACAGTGAATTACAAAAGTGCAATTACAATTCGTGAATTTTTTCTGTTATATAATTTATAATATCTTCGTGAACCGAAAATATACCAGTTGCAAGACTTCCATTTGGAGATTTTGCCGAATAATACACTTTTTCGTATTTATGCGTTTCTAAAATTTCTTTCACTTCTTCAAAACAAACATCTATTTTTGCCTTATTGATATCATTCATCTCGTCGTAACCTTTGTTCCTCGTACCCGTAACTACACCCACGGCTCTAGGTTTTTCTGGATTCGCATACTTGTTAAATTTGCGAATAACAGAATTTCCTTTGGTTGCACGTTTCCACTTGTTACGATACTCGTCATCATTGAAAATAAACAAAGAGTCTTCGTAATCCCCAGACTGTATCATGTATTCGAAGTCTCCATATTTTCCTTTTCCACAAAACTGTGTACCAATTTTTTCAACCAATTTTGTTTATTGATGTAGTAAATTACTACAAAATATATAGTCATCAATTTTAATTGTATTAATCAATATTTTAATAGATAAACTGCTAAAAACATCCACGCAGAAAACATGTAAACATCGCAATTGCAACTCAGTCTGTTAAAATCATTAGCTTCTTCACCTAAAAAACAAATAAGTGGATCCAACAAATTTATGTTATCATTAAAATAAGCTTTTTCAAACTTATACATTGTACACCCTTCAAAGACAAAGAAAAAGAAGAAAACTGCAAAAAAATTGAGAATAATAAATTCATACATTCTACTGCCTAGTTGTGGAAGCAAGCATATTGGATGCAACATTACCGAAAAAACCAAATATAAAACATATACCATAGTATTCAAACCATAGACAACATGATAACTCCGAAGTAAAACCCCGACATAATTATGTTTTTTGCAAATATTGATTAGAAAATCAATTATGACTGCTTCTATGTTTTTGATTAAATTACTAACCAACATCAGAAAGTCAGAACGTCTAATTAACTACTGCAAATATTTTTATAATACCACTTTAATTTATAGATTTATTTTATAACATATTTTTAAAATAATCAGTATTAATATACACAAATGACGTTTTTATATAACAACCTCACCAATAATGATGAAAAAACATATCTAATCATAATAGTAATTGCCGTTGCTATAAATTTATTATTGCGACAACTAGTTATGCTATTTGCTAGTGATGATGAAATTAAACCACCAAATGGTTTTCAAAATCTTTCTTTTAAAGAAAAAATCATGCACATGCTAGTTCTTCATGTTCAACTTTCTTCAGCTTCAGGAAGAGGACGTAGCCGCCTTCCCGAAAATTGGCACACCCGTTTTGGTGTAACTTAATATTTATTGTATATAGTATTAAATATTAAACGGAAATTATTAACTATTGCAATTTATATTGTAAATTAAATATACTTTCCAATAGTAAAAGTAAAATTATGAACCAAATTAAACTACTGAACAACTATAAATCTGAAATATCTGAACAACTTGTATCACACTTCAGAATCAATATATTTTTTTATGTTATCCTTTTTGTTGTATTGTACACAATAATTGATGATAAAAAAAGTGTTGTCATATCATTTGTAATGGCATCATCAATAGGATACATAATGCATGTTATTTCACATGATTTAGATTTTCCAACACTAAAAAAAATACTAATACCTAATTCAAGAACAGAAACATTCTTTCAATTTGTCTTAAAGCAATTTATAGAATTAATAGAAAGTCATGACAAAATACATCATAATTCTAGTGTGAACAAGCAGCGCTACAATATTGCAAAAGAAACATTAGTCAACATACTCATTCAAGGAATTATACCCTTTATTTACACATACACATTTATAGTATTAACAAGCTATGTAGATCTTAAAATATTTGCTTTTTGGGCACTACTTTACACCAGTGTTCATATTATAAATTACACATTGATTTATTCTAAAACACATGAAGAACATCACATAAATAAATTCACAAATTACGGCTATGATATATATGACATAATTTTTAAAACAAAATCAAATACAAACAACATTGAAGACATTAATCATTACTCAATAAATGCAGTAATTATTGGAATACTCTTTTACATATTCAAAAAATATTAATATTTAATCACTATATAATGTCACGAACCATCTTTGTAGAAAAATGTTCCTGCGTATATCTTTTCCTTCGCTGGGCAGGATTAACAAAAATATGCAAAAAATGTCACCTTGACGAATATACATGCTCTTCTAATAACTACATCTTGCAATTTACAGGTTCGGGTAAATACAACAACAAATATATGTGTCTTCAATGTTTAGAAAAACGCATTAAGCAAAACTGAAATACCAGCCAACGTGCTGGCACCTTTAACGCATAAACTCTTTTAACTTGTGTATTAACGCCATTATTTCTTTTCTGCTTCTTTCTTTTTTCATAACATTCAATGTTTCTGGTAATTTATTTTTAGTTACGTTTACTGTGCATTTTTTATTCGCCACCTTATGAATATATTGCCATATATCATTATTGTTGTAATAGTAAACGTAGTTGTCTATTTCGTGATAAATTGTATTGTCATGGATCAATTCTTTGTGCAACTTGTCGTCTATTACCAATATTTTACTATCAGGCGTTGCGCCAGATATGCATCTTAAAATATCTTTTTTGGTTTTTTTAATTGTTGTTCTGCATTCACTTTCTAAACCTATAATAATATCAAACAATTTTGTACTTGAGTGTATTTTTTGGTCAATGTATAGCAACAAACATTTTACCCATACCATTTTCATGGTAGTATTTGTGTATAAAACTATTTTTACATTTTTGGTTTCTTTCAAAACCTTTACATAAGCCATTAAAACCATCAAACCAGGACGAAATATTAATTCAAATTCTTTATACAATTCTAACAAGTTATTTGTTGTCAGCTTACAATTCATTATTGATTCAAACTTTATACACAACACGTAAACTTGTGTAAAATATCCTAAGGTCTCATCTAGATCAAAAACAACATAACGCATCATAACATATAGCTATTTTTTAATTATTTACTTACATATATGTAAACTACCAAACTAGTTAAAAACAGATTTATCAAGCAATGTAATCATCATTATTTCATCACTTGTTAATTTTTGAAAAATGTAGCTTTCTTCAAAATATATTGTTATAAATTTACCTACATTGCTTTTACATGTAATAGCTGTCCCATCATCTTTTTCTTCTATATTACACACCAACCCTCCTGTTTTTAATATTTTTTCATCGCATTTGAACCATCTTATATATGCACCAAACGACAAGTCATCTATATCTTCAATATATTTGTAGTTTTTTAATTTTCTATGATAATCGTACGCTTTTTCCTTGTTGCCTAATTCATTTAATACACCATTTTTTATATTAAATAAATATTCTGATGTTAGCAAATTGATTTTATTCATTCTACTTTTAATAACAATATAATACCTTTATATTTTGTAAATTATTTTTTAATTTTAATAATGATATAAATATATATCATGTATAATTCACGATACTCTCAATTAATTATTGAAGCTCTTGTAGTTGGTGTTATAGTTGTGGTTGTTGGTACATTTTCTGGATTTGTTATTTCTAAATTTATTGTCAGTGACATGCCGCCCGTTTGTAAAGACTGGAACAAAAATTTTGTTATGGAGTTATCACTTTTTTTTACAGGAGTGATTACACATTTTTTGTTTGAATTTTTAGGTGGAAACAAATGGTATTGTAAGAACGGGTTTGCCTGCAAAAACTAATTTCTAGACTTTCGCGACTTTCTGGACTTTCGTGACTTTCTGGACTTTCGCGACTTTCTGGACTTTCGCGACTTTCTGGACTTTCGCGACTTTCGCGACTTTCGCGACTTTCTGGACTTTCTGGACTTTCTGGACTTTCGCGACTTTCGCGACTTTCGTGACTTTCTGGAAATTACATTTTTTGCTCCTTTTACCAAATGTTTAAATATGTTTTGCCTTACAGCAATGCTAGATTTGTTTAAAGGGCCAGCCTTTCGCGATAATTCCCCAACTGAAATCAACGCTGATTTAAAATTTTTACTTTGAGAATTGTATTTTTTTAATTGTTTTACAACTTTTTTGTTATGTTTTTTGTGTAAATCTTTTGCAAACGTTGTTGGACTGAACTTCAAACTTTTTTTAAATTTAGGTGGTGATGGTGGTGATGGCGGACTTTCAATTGTTTTAATGATGTTTTTAATAGAATGACGCATAAAATATAACATATAAGAAGAAAAAATATAATTTAAAAAATAAAAACCTAAAAATAAATGATTTGCAGTAAATTCTATCCAAAATAACTCGAAATTTCACGCATGTTGTTTTTTTTGTTTTCAGACATTTTGATGTATTTATCAAACAGTACGCGTTCAACATACTTGTTTTTAAGAACTTCACTTTTTTTAGCGTAATCAGCTTGATTATTTACAGCTAATGCTGCTAATTCTTTCTTTATTCTCAATTTTAACATGCTTTTAGACTTGATTGAAGGAAGATCAAATATCACTAAACTATATATTTGCAAAATAGGACGCATAATTTGATTTGTGATGTAGTGACCATAATCAATATTTAAATTGTGTAATCTGATATAATCGGGGTGTTCAATCTTATCACCTTGCAATTTTGCTCGTGTTTTTGTCGTAATATAAATATACGGTATTCTGTCTCCGGGTGACGGAGTCACTCCATCTCGCTCACCCATTCTATCCGCTAAAACCTTGTGAGCAATTTGATTGGGATTTTTATAACCGCTTCTCAACGATTTTGTAATGATAAACTTATCAAACGGACAATTCCCACTCAATATGATATTCAGGTTTTTATCTAAAAACTCCAATGATTTGGCTATATCCTTTTCGTTCATCAATATATCAATTATACCACCATATATATCTTTTACAATAGGTGCATTATCACGTCGTTTTAAAACAATCCCCATGCTTTTACATTTGCATTTGTTTTCATCCAATTCATAAAGCATTCCAACATACCGTTTCTTCGACAACAAACAAAACGGCATAAATGTTTTTTCATATTCTAAATCGTGTGGCATTTTCAAAAACTTACTTGCTAACTCACCTGCTTCTTGTGCCAACTCAATCGTCAATGCCAGCGCATCTTTTCCTATAATAGGCTCGTTTGTATCCGCCCTTTTTAGATTAAACGTAAAGAACACACTATCCGTGTCTCCATAGATATATTCCGCGTTCGTTTTCACTTTACCATTTTTAGTGTCACAAACACAATCTCCGTAAACACCCTCTATCAAATTTTTCGCATAAATCAACAGCTTACGCCCAGTGGCTGTTGTGCAAGCCGCTACATCCTTTTCATAAAACGCACTTGTTTTAGCACCACACTGGCCATACAATGAATTTGCTGTCAACTTGATTGATAACTGTCTCTTATCCAAAATATTTTTCATAAAAGGATCTTCTTCAGAATTCATTTGCTTCTTGGTAGCCTTACGCGAGTACAACAACTCTTGCAATACAGACGGCAATATTGCCTTGCCCTGAATTGATTCCGCAAATCTACAGACTTTAGTGCCTATTTTTATTTTCTGTGCCGCAGCTTTTGCGGATTTTCTTCTATAGGTATACGTATCATATTCTACATCTACATATGTGTAGCCAGCTAAATTGTCATAAACATATTCACCTGTTTTTTTATTAACTTCTCCTGTTCCTTCTATAAAGTTGCCATCCAAATCATATTCTTTCGTCCAAACCTTACTAGAATGACACAAATTTTCACTGATCATTGATGACGGATATAACGAGCTATAATCAACACAAGCAACCGGATTATCCAAATATATACCACATTTAGGCTCCAAAACAATTGCTCCTTCATAGCCTTCATCGTCCCCCATACTGTTCTTTATAACAGGCATCAATGTGTTTTTTTCTCTACATTTTTTTGCAATAAAACTGGTAAGTTTAATACCCTGTCCACGCAAAACCAAAAATGCAATTGGTACACTACACAGCTTACTCATCTCAATAAAACCTGTCATTATATCTATTTTCTTTAACAACGAATGTACTAAATTACAATCCTGAATGCAGTATTTTGCAACAATTGCTCTGTCCTCATCACTACCATTTGTCATTCTGAAAATGTCTTGAGGAGTAACATCATCTTTAGCTAAACACCATCGTAGTTTTTTGTTATCCATATTTTTCACCTCCCCCCTAAGTGTAAGAGATTTTGCATCCGTATTTATATTAACCACCTCATATTTTTCTCCCGAATTTATGTATTCATTAGTATGATTTATTTCTTCGATGTGTACGAATGCGTGTAAAGACAGCCCAGAAAGATTTTTGCAATACAATATTGTCTTGTTTCCTTGAAACTCATGGTGTTTAATATCATCGCCAATGAAATATCCTGCAACAGAATCCAGTTTATATGATGCTAGATTGTAATCACGTCTAAAGTAATTGTAAAGATCAATTTGCAGCCTACCAGATGTGTTTATATAATTCAAATTGTGTTGGCCACTTGCAAGCACGATGCTGGTTTCTTGTATGTGATATACACCATCACGATCTTTTGTAGCACATAATTCATCAACATTTCTTGATATTTTTAGGAATTCATCCAAGCAGTCGTTTTCATACGCGCGCCTAAACATAAACTCATAATCAAATCCAAAAATGTTGTATCCAATTATTATATCTGGATCTTCGCGTATTATCAGATTTTTCCATTCTATTAAAAGATCCTTTTCTGTTTTGCAAGAAACCACTTCCGCATGTTCCACTGTATCAAGTTTTTTACAACCATTTAAAACAACACAGTGGTTCTTGTATACGTGTTCTTCACCATAATTTATAAA
>MDSY01096204.1_pt1 | contig 15870 bp, 17 predicted proteins | sample 811131 | NCBI WGS metagenome assembly MDSY01 (sample SAMN05326643, study PRJNA326480) | marine metagenome | isolation source: seawater | place: Atlantic Ocean: South West | collected 2010
TTCACCTTATGGTAAGCACAATCTGTGCCAGTTGTTCCAAAAACCGATTGGCTAGGCAAAGATTTTGATTTGAAGTTAAATTTCTTACATCCCCATGGCCGAAGCTTATCATGTGTTACATAAAAATATAAACAATTATAACATGTTATTTTGGCCATATAACTCTAACAACCCTTAGAACCAAACTTTGAATAGCGAACCTGATAGACGCCAGAAACGTTAAAAATGCGCCTAAGTACACCAAAACAGCTTTGACATGATAATCACTATCTAATAAATTGTTAGCCTCAAAAACAAGCCAAAGCGCTGCTCCAAAAAATGCTACTGAAGAAATCAACTCACCCGTTGATCTTTGATGTCTCTTCATATCACTAACCCCGATATCATAACTTTGAACCAAATTCATCATATAGAAGATCGCTTGGAATATCTGGATCTTCGAAAGTTGGTTTAGCACCACGCTCTAATTGAAGCACATAAGCCAAAACGGAAGCAACCGCTGAGAACAAATCTTCTGAAACATCGGCGCCAATATCTCCAGTAAAGTATAGTGCCCTTGCTAGTAACGGACTGCGCACTCGACTAATACTTGCCTTGTCTGCTTCTTCGATGATCCGCAATGCTAGCGGCCCCTTGCCCATTGCAATTATATAGGGTGTATCACGAACACCTGGCTCATATTTAAGTGCTACCGCAAAGTGAGTTGGGTTGGTGATTATCACTGAAGCATCACCAATATTTTCAATCGCCTGTGCACGTTGAGAAGCTTTTTGACTGGCCTCCATCTGCAGGCGTCTAATTCTAGATTTAACTTCAGGTGAGCCCTCACTGTCTTTTGACTCGTCCTTCATATCCTGCCTGTTCATGCGCAGTTTTTGCAACCATTGGTGGCGGCTCCACAGGTAATCTCCGGCACCGATTATGGCAAAGATACAAACTAATGCAGCAACTAGAGACAGCAGAGACTGATAAAAGACTTGAAAGCCATCGCTCAAAGATGAGCTACTTAGGTAAAGTACCTTGGGCATAAATGTCCAAATAACTAGCCCACTCACTGAAATCAAAAAAACAACTTTTATTACTGACTTGACTAGTTCAACCAAGCCTTTGACAGAGAAAATTCGCTTCAATCCGCTTAGAGGGTTTATGCGGCTTGGTTTGAAGGCCATTGCTTTGCTGGAAAAGTTGATAGAACCTCCAACAATAAGTTGAGTGAATAGTACTGCCGCTAGGATTGGGAATGCAAAAATTGCTGCGCCACCCAATACAAGGTTAAAAGCTAACTCTGAACTAAAAACTCTCAGAACTTCCAAGCCTTCAGGATGATCCCATCTAAAAAGTGAAGTCCAACCGACCAAAATAGTTTTTGACAGCATCCCAAGACAAAAAAGAACAACTAGTCCCATCAGAGTTGAGCCAAGAACGAACATCTCTTTGGAAGAGAGTATATCCCCATCCTCCTTAGCTTTATCCAAACGTTTTTCAGTTGGGTCTAACGTTTTTTCTTGACTGTCATTCTCTTCAGCCATCGTTCTGCTCCACGAGCAACAACATCAGTAGATCTATTATTTCGATCAACAAATCTTTGAAGGCAAACGCAAGGGCATCAACAGAAAAGTATAAAATTAAAAATGCACCAATAAGTGTCATTGGAAAACCAAAAGAAAACAAATTCAATTGTGGTGCTGATTTTGTGATAAAGCCAACCGCAATGTTAACAAATATCAAAATAACTACAATCGGCAACATAATCATTGCTGCAGATTTAAATAAGATTTCGCTGGCGGACAACCCAGCACTTACCAAATCGCTATATGTTGTAAACTCACCTAGAGGGTAGTACTCGAAGCTTTTATAAATAAAGCCAAGAACCATTAAATGTCCATTAATAGTAAAAAACGTAACTATTAAAAACATCATAAAAATTTGGCTTATTACAGGTGACTGACCGCCACCAGTAGGGTCCACTGTCGCAGCGAATGCTAAGCCTGATGTGGCTGCAATTTTCTCCCCAGCCAAACTAACAGCTGCAAAACCTATATTTAAAACTAGCCCAACAGTAAGCCCAATAAACAGCTCTTGCATAATTATTAAAATTAACTTGGGGCCCAACAAAATACTGCGTTCTGGAAATTCAAGAGTTCCAAGTATCCAAAACCCCAAGCAAAACGAAAATACAATTCTGATTTGTAGCGGTACCATTCTTCCACCAAAAAACGGAGCCGAAACCAAAAAAGCGCCTACCCTTAGGGAGGCTATCAACAATAGGATTAAAAAGGTGAATAGCTCTTGCAATTCAAGTCCTGGCAGAGCACCCAGTTCGTTCACTATAGGTAACAAACTAGAGACCCTTCCTAGATATTTCGTCAAATATGTAGGTAAAATAGTCCGTCATTTGGGTAATAGTAAAAGTGGCCATTAATGACATAGTCAGTAAAACAATAAATAATTTAGGGACAAAGCTCAGTGTCATTTCATTAATAGACGTAGCCGCTTGAATTAGGCCAATAAACAAACCTACCGACAAAGCCACTAAAAGGACCGGGCCAGCGACCATAATAATTTGCCAGAAAGCCATACTAAGATATTGAACATTTTGATCAAAAACCACGTCTCTATCCCACTACAAATGTGGAAGAAAGTGAACCAATCATCATGGCCCAGCCATCAACCAATACAAAAAGTAACAACTTAAATGGTAGGGAAATTAACATAGGTGAGAGCATCATCATGCCCAAAGACATCAATATAGAGGCGATAACAAAATCAATAACCAAAAAGGGCAGAAAAATTAGAAATCCAATTTCAAAGGCTGTTTTCAATTCAGAGGTTATAAATGACGGTAAAACGATTGAAAGCGGGATAGCTTTAGTGTTTTCAAAGGGTCCAACTCCAGCCATATCAGCAAACATATTCATCGTGTCGGTGCGAGTATTAGCAACCATAAATTCTTTCATCAAATCTGTTGCTATAGATAATGCCACTTGAGCTGATGTTGTGCCCTCTAAATACGGATTTAATGCAGTTTCGTATATAATTTCAAAAATTGGACTCATTACATAAAAGGTAATGAAGAGTGCAATAGCAATCAAAACTTGATTGGGAGGCGTTTGCTGGGTTCCAAGGGCCTGCCTTAAAATTGAGAGAACTATGATGACACGCGTAAACGCAGTCATTCCCAATACGATCGAGGGAACAACGGTCAACACTGTCATGAGAACAAGTATTTGAAGCGATAGCGAGTATGTGGCTTCGCCATTTTCGCCGACAGTAGATGATAAGGCAGGCAGGCCCAGGACGCTAGCATCCTGAGAGAACGCCACTGACGCAACCAGGTTGCCAGCTAGTAAAATAATTAAACTAAGAATGAACTGTTTCATTGGCTATCGAGCCCCGCTTGCATATCATCTGATGCTGGGACCTGCATCTTCTTGGGCAACTCTATAACAGTTGAGGTTCCGTTTTTGCCAGAAACCACCAAAAACGAAATATCTGCACATTCGACGACTGTGGCTGAAGCAAATTTGGAGAGAGGTAATGTACTCGCAACTTTAAGCGGCCAGGAGACTGTCTTCCCTAACACCACACCAAAAAGTTTTCTACGCTTGAGAATTACTTGTGCACACACAAGTAATCCTAAAAACACTAAAACTAATATTATCTTGCTAACGTCAAAATCAACCATCAAATTACTCCCCTAAATAGGTAGAGCAATAGCAATGCCAAACTAATTATATTATTTTAATACAGTGACTTAAGTTTTTCTTATTAGAACGTCAAATGTTTGAAAAACTTAGGAGTTCTAAATACTTTCCATCCGCTTTTCTGGATCTACAATTTCTCCAAACCGAATTCCAAAACGCTCGCCTATCATCACAACTTCACCCTTAGCTATTTTTGTGTTATTCACTAGGATATCAAGAGGATCGCCAGCCAGTCGGTCTAGCTCCACAACAGAGCCCTCATTCAGTCTTAGTAAATCTTTTATTGTGATTTCAGTCCTGCCAACCTCAACAGTGAGCTCGACATCAATATTTTCTAATACTTTTAAGTTTTCTATGCCAACATGTTTTGTGCTAGCGTTCTCAGCTGCTTGCTTGTCTTCAGCCATTTTCCTTGTCCTTTTTTAGTGAAATTCGTTTAGTCATGGAAACCGCAGCGTTTCCGCCCAACTTACCAATTTCCGCGTGGTAGACTGGTTCTCCAGAGACCTTGACTACAATATTTTCAGGCATGGAAATCGGGAATGTGTCGCCAACAGTACTCTTCATCAGCCTTCCCAAGCTAGCTTTACTCCTGGTCAATTCAGCCGATAATGGCAATGGAATTGATAATACAGCCTGCTCCAATTTCTGCTTCCAGGTACGATCATCCTGCACAAACTCATTTTGAACTCGGGACCTTAATTGTGAAGAAATAGGTTTCAAGGTTTGTAGTGGGTATAATACGTCAAAACTTGCTGGCTCTGCATCTGGCATCTGAACCATAAAAGAACAGACAATCACAGTATCACCCCCATCAACAAATGACACAAACTGTATATTCTCTTCTCGTGACAGAGGTTCGAACGTAGTCACAAAAAGATCTTTCCAAGCATCTTCCATAGCCCTGTTCATTCCATCAGTTATGATTTGAATGATACGTTGCTCTGTAGCAGTGAACTCACCTTTAGCCTGATGTAAGGCCTTAATTTTGGACCCGCCATAATAAGAATTCGTCAAAATTGAGATGAACGACGATTGAACAATTAGTAATGAATTGCCTCTGAGCGCGTCCAATCTATTTGTCGTAACACTGACAAAATTATCGCAACCGGCAACATATTCATCAAACGATTTAACTTCTGGAGGAAAGGAAGAAATACGCGGCATTATCCGCAACATTGGAAGAAAAACAGAACGCGTAAATCGGCATATTTTTTCATTTATCATTCTCAAGGCATAATAATCACCAAGTAACGAAAGGTCTTCCGAACCAAAATCAAAATCTCTTACTGCTTTCGTATCGAAAACATCAATAGCATTCTCTGGCTCAGCAACGGCTTCAAGCCCCCCCAGGAGAGCCTCAACCTCGTCATTAGAAAGTTTTCGCGAACCAACCATTTTAATTTTGGCCTTTTATTGAAGTACGTAAGAGGTAAAGTGAACACCCTCAACGCCACCAAAGCCCTCAAGGTCTTCCAGCTTTAAGTTGATTGCGTCTCTCATGCTATTGGCTAACCTATCTCGTCCAACTTTACCATCAATGTCATCAACTGTATAAGTTCCCATAACTCCCAGAACTTCTGAGCGCAGAGCCATCTGATGTTTTTCAACATTTTCAATTACGGTCTCATCATACTGAGTTGAAATACCAACACTAATCTGTAAAAACTGTTTAGATTTTAGCAGGTTGGTCGTGAAGTTGTCTGCGAACGTGAAATAGGAAGTTACAAAGGTCTCACTAGACGGCGTTTCCTTAGTTACCTTTTGTTCCAACAAACCTTCTTCATTCTCTCCATCCTCACTCGGAAGTTGGCCCGCCTGTTGAAGTTTTCTTTCAATCAGTGCTTCAACTTGTTCTACGGGTGTTTGAGTGGGCATGAATAGGTATGCCCCCAGCCCAAGGCCTACACCCATTAAAAGGAGTGGACCCAATCCAAATAGCGCAATCTTCTTGAAATTAATTTTTCGTTTTTGAGTTTCTTCGGCCATAATTTTATCCTACGCGATCAAGTTCAAACTTGTGGAAGTTCTATAAGAAGTTTGGGATTGACTGTTTCGTGCTGCATCTTGCTTTAGCACATTGTTTGCTTTGTCAGTAACCCTGTTTCGGTTCTGATTTGAATTCTGTCGTTGTTGTTCCGATCCGCTTTGCATACCAACTGCAAAATTTGCAAGTTTCATGCCATTCTGTGCAGTAATTTGGAGTAATGAATCTTCGTTTGCCCTAAGTAGGCTTGCAGCAGCCTGTGTCTCAGCTACCATCCGAATATCTATTGCCTGCTTGTCCAAAAATACGTTTACTTTGATTTTTCCAAAACTTTCCGGCTCCAGATGTATTTCAAAATTTTGTTGGCCCTTCAAAACCTTATCTACAACCAGCATGCCAAGCCTTGAAGCATATTGAGCACTATAAAGTGAAATTTTGTTATTTACGCCCGGAGCCAACCCTTCCAAATTAATAGACGGGCTGGCATTGGGTAAGACTATGTTATCAAATTTGTTAATACCAAACCCTGTTATATCAGCTTGGCGTCCCGACAATTGCTCTACTTGTGGGATCGAACTGGGAAAAATTATTTGCTTCATTCTCAAAGTATCTGCAGCCTCTAAAAACGACTTTGGGTTGAACGCGCCTAAATCTACCTTTTTTTCGAACCCATTCGCACCAGTTTGTTCTGAAAATAAATAATTTTTATCGCTTTTTATTAGATTTAAAAATTTGTTAGGGGTAGCCAAATTCAGAGCACTATCAATCGGGCCCGGCCATCCATCAATTTTAGTAGTTGAAAGTAATACTGCATTTTTTTCAACAATAATTTGTTTTTGCAATAGATCTAATGTTAACGGCTTTTGGTTAAGACTGCTAACCTCAGAGGCATCTTCTTTTAAAAGATTGGGATTTTTTACATCCAAAAGTTGTTTATGAAAAAATGAATTCGCCTCCAAGAGTGATACAGGCCGAATGTCTAAATTCTGGCTGAACTTTAATATCGGATCAGTCGAAGCTATTTTTGTTACTATTTGCTCACCATTTTTTGACGCATTAGACATCTCCTCTAAAGCCCGGATAAGCGCCTTAGTTCTTATTTTCAAATCAAGCGGGACTTCACTTTTCTGGGCAATTTCCGCGCGCGCCAGTTCTTGCACCTCAGTCAAAAGCGGTGGCTTAGCATCAGCACTGTTTCGGTTTACATTCTCTAATCTGATATCAAATTTTACGAAATCAGGTAACCTATTCGGATCCGTGTCTTTCGGTATAGATAAACCAATTAGTAACCTGGATCTAGTATCTGTATCTGGGTCAATTTCTATAATCTTGGCTACAGATACAAGGTTTACGCCTGGCTCTAAATCATCGTCGCCTGAAATGTTGAACAAGTCAGTAGCTCCCAATTTTCCCTCTGCATCTATTAGCTGGAGCTTAACTGGGATAAACGGATCATAATCTTTTTTTATGACGTTACTTACCCCAAGTTGAATTGGGACAGTTTGGGGGATTAGAAGCTCTATCGGTGTGTTTATAGTACCATCTTTAGGTGTAGAAGAAAGCACTTCGTTTAAATTTTTCTTCAAATCACGAATATCGAAGAATAAAAAAGAACTATTCGAATCTTTTAATTCTAGATGCATCGCAATGCCATCAGTCAAATCACTTAAAAAATCTAAATTAGGCGCTTCGGAAATATCTTGTGTGGGCAACCCACCTTTTGATCCATCTGCTACAGTCTGCTTCGCAAAAACACCCAAAGCCGAAACTAAGTCTTCAAATGTAGAAAACTTTATACCAACTTCACTTTTAACCGTTTCAACATTAGATCCAAGCGTCTCAATTCTTGAGCCCATAAAAGCAGTAGTTGTGTTGAAATAGAAATCGCTATCCAAAGGTGAGCTAACCCCCAGTTTATCAATTACATTATCAATACTGGGATTGCTTGAGAAGGCGTCTGATGAAGTATTAGAATGACTAATAACATTGCCAACAGACAACGTTATATCTTTGGTTGCATTGGCATCAGTCGCAACAAAAAAGTTCCTGGCATCCTCAACAACTGGCGCAGCGATGGAGACTTCAACACCGTCAACAACCGGCACGGCATGTAAGTCCTCGGCATCGTAGACTACTGATTTAGCAAATAGATCCTCGGCGCTATTAACAGCGGGTACCACAAATAAGGCCTCAGCATCACTAACGACTGGCGCAACAACTACGTCCTCACCACTATCAACAACTGGCTTAACAAAGACGCCCTCATCACTACCAACACCTGGCACAAAAAATGCGTCCTCAGCGCCATTAATAACTGCTGCATCAAGTAAGTCCTCGCCACCATCAACAACTGGTGCATCAAGTAAGCCCTCGGAATCATTAACAACTGCTGCATTAAGTAAGCCCTCGCCACCATCAACAACTGGCTCATCGAGGAAACTTGGGAATACCGGGCAGGAAATCGGCGTATCGGGGAAATCCATAGACAATCGGAAGTCAACTGGATCAGTTGAGAAATCTACTCTACCGTCGACAACAGGTTCGGCAAGGGCGCCGTCGGCTGAAACCTTAGTAAATAATTTAGCGTCAACTTCCCCCAAACCACGAGTTGATTGGTCATTTTTAGAACTTATTTTTAGGCTTGAATTAAGCTCCTCACCAGTTGGATTAAGCTCCTCACCAGTTGGATTAAGTTCCGCACCAGTTGCAGAAGTTAATAAATCTGAAAAATTTGCAAAAACAGCATTGCCAGGCCCTTTTTGAACACCTTTTAGATTTGAGGATACGTCAGTTTCCCCTAAATTTCCGCCGCTGTTAAAAGTAATACTCATGGATGGAGCTCCAAACTATTCCATACACATTAGAGCAAGTTCTGTACCAATCACTTCCGACGCTTCAATATATTGGTATCAAAATCTTTAAATTCCTTGGATCTATTATCTTCAATCTTTAATTCACTAATTTTTTCTAAGATTTTTTTACTTTTACTATCGTGTTTAGCAACAACTTTTTGCAACTGAACCTGTTCAGTCGTCAGAAATTCGATCCGGTTTTCAACTACTTCTTTTTGATGAATCATTTTTTCGCGTAATTTACTGTTAATTTGTAAGCGGTGCCCGCTCTGTGGAAAGCCAACCTCAACAGTCTCCTCAATATTATAGGTCAAATCTGTTTCTAATTGACGTATTTTATCAATGTTTTTACTCACATTATTTAACTCGAATTGAGATTTAAGTTTTCTATTTTTGCTCTGACGATAAATTAAGTCAAACACCTTGTATTTTGCCATTACGAGCCCTTACCCTAAAAGTTTATTCAGCAACTCTTCAGTTTGCGCGAACGAGAACGATTCAGACTGATCTTGGTGTAGAAAACTGACTATTTTGGGCCATAATTGAACTGCCATATCCAAGTCAGCATCTTGCCCTTGAATATATCCACCCATTAAAAGTAGATCTTGGTTTTCTTGATAGATAGAGATTAGTTTGCGCAACTTACGTGCGTTGGCCGAGTGCTCTTTTGAGCATAAGTCACTCATTAATCTACTCACAGAATTACTTACGTCTACTGCAGGGTAAATTCCTTGCTGTGCAAGCTTTCGAGAAAGCACAATGTGGCCATCCAAAATAGCTCTGGCATTATCCACAATAGGGTCTGAAACCGTATCATCACCATCTGCAAGTATAGTATAAATTGAAGTGATTGAGCCTACTGAATTCACACCGGTCCCAGTCCTTTCAATCAATTCCGGTATCAATGAAATAACAGATGGGGGGTATCCACGGGCTGTCGGCTGCTCTCCAAGTGATAACCCAATTTCTCGTTGAGCATGAGCAACCCGAGTGAGTGAGTCCAGAATCAATAAAACATTTTTACCTTGACCACGAAAAAACTCTGCGATGCTAGTCGCGCGTTTAGCGCCTTGGATCCTTAGGAGAGCGGACCGATCCGCAGGTACAGCTACTATGACGACCTTATGCTTGGAATGGGAGCTCGTTATCTCCTTTGTAAACGTGGCTAACTCGCGTCCTCTTTCACCAATTAGCCCAACTACGATCACGTCTGCTTCAGCGCTTCGGGTAATCATGTTTAATAAGACTGATTTGCCCACACCAGAGCCAGCAATAATACCCATTCTCTGGCCACGACCAATTGAAGTCAGAGCATTAATGCTTTTAATTCCTACATCAAAAATTTGCTTTATATCACCTCGGTCAAACGGATTAACGCTTGTACCATTAATAGGTATGAAGTGCGTAGTTTCGATAGGGCCGTCACCGTCTAAAGGCGCACCTAATCCATCTATTACACGCCCTAAAAGCTTTGGGCCTACATTAACGTCCTTCACTCTACTGGAAGAAAATATTTTATCACCGTTAAATATTTCAGATGACTTATCATATTGAAATATTATATTTTTATCCCCTTTAAAGCCGATTACTTCACCCTTTGATAAGGTTCCATATCTAGACTTTATAGTACATTCTGAGCCAATCGAAGCTGGAAAAGTACTGCTCTCAATCACTTGGCCATCACACCCAGTCACGCTACCGCTAAATTTTACGTCTGAGCGCAGAAGTGCCTGCTCCCTTATCCCAAGTAAAATCTTTTGATAGTTTGATACACCATCAGTAGGTAGAATATTATTCTCAAGCAAACTCATGTAAATCAATCTCCATCAGAAAGGTTGAACAGTGAAACACCTGCAGAAGATTTTCGACTAGTCACTTCAAACTCACCACGTCGCAAAGTTTGATTTTCTAAAAATGTATATTTTAACTCAGAAAAATTCCTAGCCGTTTTCAATTTAGCGTAATCTGCAACATTTACATAAACTGTTATTTCATCATTGTTGCCAATAATTTGCTTTGCCACTGTTGAAATTTTCTTAGAAAACTCCTCTGGAACTACGTCAATTTTTGTACCAGCTAGGTCGGATGCAATTGCAAGAACAACATCAGAAATTTCATTTTCCATTTGATTTGCAATAAAACTGGAAGCCCCAAACATTGCCTCAATGACTGTTGAAAACTCTTTTTTTTCATCATCCAGTTTTTGATCAAATGTTGTTTGTGCCTTTTTAAGTTCAGATAAAAATTCAGCACTGTCAGCGATTTCAGTTATGTTGGCTAAGACCTCACCAACATGTTGGGTTTCCTTTTTAGAGGCAAGCTCATCATTATCAATATTCTGATCCTGAATTTCTATCTTCAGTTCACTGTCTGTTTTAATATCATCAATTTCTAACGTAAATACATCTTTGATTATAAGACTTGGCTCGAGATCAGACACATCAAGGTCACTAATTTTATCAGATAAATTTGTAGACTGTGGTTTCGTACCATCTTCAATTATAAATCCGTTATCTTCTTTGGTATTCTCACTCTGCTGTGTTTGGCCATTAGCCAGTTCTGTATCTTTATCAAGATTAGAAATATCCAAATGGGCTTCGACCGTACTCGGCTCAGTATCTACCAAATTGGATCTAACCAAATCAAAAAGGCTATTGGACTTTTCAAATTCCTTTGACTTATTTTCTTGTACAGCATCTGGATGAAACTCAGTCAAACTAGCTGCTTTTAACAAACCCTTTAAGTCAGAGTTCGTTAAAGCATCTTGTTGATCGCCTTCGTCAGTAGAAACGACATTCATCAGACCATTTCCTCACCACCACGTCCAGCAAGTACAATAGTTCCATCATCTGATAGCTTTCTGGCAACGTTAACTATCTGTTTTTGCGCCTCTTGTACTTCAGTCAAACGAACTGGGCCAAGTGCATCCATTTCATCGCGAATATTGGCCGCTGCCCGTGTCGACATACATCCCAACAACTTATCTTGGAGTGAAGCCTCAGCACCTTTCATTGCAATTATAAGAACGTCTTGGTCAACTGATCGTAGCAGAGTCTGTAGTGATCTGTCGTCTGATATGGCAAGGTTTTCAAATACAAACATATTATCCTGGATCTCGGCCATCAATTCTTTGTCTTCTTTTCTGATAGATGTGAGAATACGGGATTCCATTTCTGTCTTAGTAAAGTTCATAATTGAAGCTGCTGCTTTCACACCACCAATTTTTGATGCTCTTAGTGAAGTATTCGCAGCAAACTTTGCTTTCATCACACGTTCAAGCTCTTTTACAGCTCCTGGTTCTACTGTTTCTATAGTAGCAATACGGCGAACAATGTCAGCTTGAATTTCAGTAGGCAGCAAAGTTAATACATCAGCACCCAGTGAAAAATCTAAGTATGAAATAATTAAAGCCTTAATCTGGGGATGCTCATCAATAATAAGTTCAGATATGGCGCGGGCGTCCATCCAATCTAAAATATCAATAGCAGACTCAGAACTCGCCGGAGTGATCCTCCCTAAGACAGATTGGGCTTTATCTTCACCCAAGGCACGTACCATTACATTTTCGATATATCGGCCAGCACCCAAACCTAAACCGGTCTGCTTCTTTATGGTTTCCAAAAATTCGTCAAGAACCATATTTACCGTAGCTTGATCAACGCCGGTAACAGAGTACATAGCGGTACCAAGGTGCTGAACCTCCCTAGGCGACAGGTTCGTCAAAACTTGTGCAGCTTCTTCTTCACCAAGCAACATCATGAGAATAGCGGACTTCTCTGTGCCTGTAAGTTCTGCCAGTTTTTCTACATCAATTTGTTCTTCAGCCATTTTTTTATTCCTACGAGAGTGAATCAAGATCCTGGCGCATCATCTGTTTGAAAACGTTGGCAACTCGACCAGCTTCATCTCCAACAATCATACGAACCAAGGCTACTTTGTCATCATAAGTATTTGCAGTATCCAGCAAATCAGCTGAAATCCCACTCTTCTTTTTTGGTTTTAGCTTAGCTTTAATACCCTCAAGCGTTTCACCTTCTTCTACTTCAAGAGCCCTTGAGCTTTCAATCCGTTGGGTAGCAATATCAGCCATAGTTTCAGCTTCAGCATAAAGTTCCATTACAGAATTCGTACTAGAAGTTGGAACAAGAATTCTCGAAAGCATTGGCCGCACAACTCCGAGTGATACAAAGCCTAGCAGTAAAACTAACAGGCTCTTTTCAATTATTGATTTGAACCAAGCAGTTTCGTACCAATTGATTTGTTCGCCTTCAATCTCATCATTAAATAGTTGCGATGTTATTGTCAGGCTATCACCACGCTCAACTTTTAGCCCAATAGCGCTACTAATTAGCTGCTCCATTTCTTTTTTAACTTTTTCAGAAATTGGCTCGAAGGTAGTTTCTCCAGTTTCAGGGTCTACTACTTTGCGGTCCCTGACTAAAATAGCGGCGTCAATCCTAGCTATGATGTTAGATGGAGTGGTTACAGTTTCAAACTTACGGCTAACTTCATAGTTTTTAAGATCAGTAGAGGATTTTGTTTCGAATTCATCTTTTCCAGAGCCTCCAGCCCCACCCATTTTTACTTCAGAGTCTTTCTGGGCAATCTGCGCTTCTGCTGGTGGCTGATTTGAAATAGCACCAGGGATTCCAACCGCATCCTTTTTAGAAGTGACATTTAAAGAGCTCTGTTCACTTAAAATAGCCTTATCTTCAGGATCCACCATTTCTTGTGACGTCTCTCTACGGGTGAAATCAATTTCAATATTCACTTGAGCCGTAACGTTAGCTGCACCTACAATTGGGGCAACAAGGCTTTGAATTCTGGAACGGTAGATACTTTCCAGCTTCATCCTGTAAGCTAGCTGGCTATCAGCCATCACTTCATTGGGATTATCTGGTGCATAAGACAAGAGATGGCCCATCTGGTCTATTATCGACACCCCATCCTGCGACATGCCTGGTACAGATGCCGAAACGAGGTTCGTTATAGCTCTAACCTGCGTTTGATCAAGTTGACGTCCAGCTTTCAAAGTCACAAAAACCGACGCAGTTGGTGATGTCTGATTGCGAATAAATACAGATTTCTCGGGTAGAGCCAAATGCACACGCGCCGCTCGAACGCTACTAATTTCAGAAATTGACCGGGCCAGCTCATTTTCTTGAAGTTTTTTCAACTTCATAGTTTCTACCGACCGAGAGACACCTAACGGCATACTATCGATTTCCTCAAACCCATTGGATGCGTATTCAGGGAGACCCTGGGCTGCTAGTGAAATTCTGGCTTGGTGATAATCATTAGTTGGAATTAGAACTTCACCGGTTGCAGGATCCAGCTCAACGCTCATACCCATGTTCTTTAGTGATTGATAAATTTTAGATTTTTCAGAATCTGAAACGGAAGCATAAAGTGTGGTCATATTAGGCTGCCGCATAGTCACAAATAACACTACTGCAGCTACTGCAGTAAGCGCAGCAAATATGGTTGGCAATGCTCGCCGAAAGCCTGGCTGCCCTATAACTTCTCTAATGTTAGCCACCGCATTCATTGGTGCGCTAAGCATATTGCTGGAATTGCCTTCGGTTGTTTGGATGCTAACCATCTGGTCTGTATTTGCCATAATTTTATCCTATCCGCTCTACACCGGCATATTCATAATATCTTTATATGCACTTAAGGCCTTGTTGCGGATATTTAGCGTTAGCTGAAAACCCACAGAAGAAATTTGTTGATTAACCATGACCTTAGACAGGTCACTTTCCGTACCTAGTTCATAGTCTTTGGCAAGTTTTGCTGCCGAATTTTGAGATTGGGCAACGTCATTGAGCCCATCAGAAATTCGTTGCGAAAACGATGGGCCAGAATCTAGAGACTTTGCTTGCAATGTGCCTGTAGAGAACTGTGCTTTCTCCTTAACAACAGCCAAATTGGTATTAATTGCAGTCATATTTGTGGTTTGAATTTTCATGATTTACTCACCCGACCTGCGCATAAAGTTTAGATTTGAGCGCTTCCATTGTATTTCTTGGGCCCAAAGTAAGTTCGTTATCAAAAACTATATTAGTTTCATCGATGATATCTGAATAACTAAGGATTCCTGCTCGTTGGATCACGTTATCTAATTCCCTTACATTACCAGGCCAATCATGCTGCATAAGACGCTCCAAGGCTTTCGATTTAAGAGTCTTAGGAACACCTGTTGCACTGGCTGTTCTTGTTAGTAAATGTGCAGATATTGCTGGAATGTCTAACGGGCGTACTTTAAGCGAACGCGTTGAGATGGGGAAAACATTTAGCCGATAAAATAAGTCTTCTCTAAATTTATTTAAACGAATTTCTTCCATCATGTCGCGGTTCGTTGTGGCGAGCACTCGCACATCGATAGGAATTTCTTTAGCGCTACCAACAGGAGTAACTACTTTTTCTTGCAAAACCCTCAACAACTTGGATTGAAGAGCCATAGGCATTTCAGAAATCTCATCGAGTAAAATGGTGCCAGCATGTGCTGCCCGAAAAAGACCTGAGTTGGCCTGCATTGCGCCAGTAAAAGCGCCTTTTTCATGTCCAAATAGCATCGACTCAAGCATATTCTCAGGGATGGCTGCACAGTTTACTGCGATAAATGGCTCGTCTTTTCTAGATGATTTAGCATGCAATAGACGGGCTACAACTTCTTTTCCCGTACCGGTTGGCCCGTTAATCAGCACACTTGCGTTGGCACTGGCCAGACGGCATAGAAGATCAACCAAATCTGCCGTCTCAACATCTCCACAGGGTAAATTTACATATTTTCCTATAATTTGTTCTAAGAACAGGCTTAGGAAAAATTCGAATGTGCTAGTTTTTTCGGAGAGTACAACTGGGACGTGTACAAATTTTATCGCCCCGTTGCGCTTGTCAATAATTTCAAATTTGCTGGAGCCAGTAACAAATACAACTGCCTTAGTAATTTTGTGTTCTCTTAGGAAAATTTCAAAATTGTTCGAATTTATGTCACACAAATCTGTAGTAGAAGAGAGAATTAAGCACTTCTCCTGATTAGCTGACTGATTTAATAAGTCATCACCCAGCTTAGTCCATTCTATTCCCCTTTGAGCAAAGGCAAAACTGACAGCATTCAAAAACGCTTCATCACTTTGATCCAAGATAAAATTTGACATTTCGATCCTCCACCACAGCTAAGCAGGTATCGTGCCAAAATATTTAAATATATATATATCAATTATTTACGTTAAATTATATCTAAATTTTGATTATAGTTAATAAAAAATTCATTTTTTTGACAACTAACTAACAAAAATATTTTTGAGCCGTTAAGTATTATGAA
>MDSY01121208.1_pt1 | contig 15870 bp, 19 predicted proteins | sample 811131 | NCBI WGS metagenome assembly MDSY01 (sample SAMN05326643, study PRJNA326480) | marine metagenome | isolation source: seawater | place: Atlantic Ocean: South West | collected 2010
ACGATTAAATTTTAATAAATAATATTAAATTTTTCTTAGTTTATAGAAATGGTAAGTAATACATTGCGGAAAAATGTGAAAAAACTTAAGGAACAAAAAAATATGGCTAATCATGTTAATAAAATTATTAAAAATGTAGAAAAAATGATGTCCAATCGAAAATTATTAATTGAAAAGTTAAATAAAAAAGAAAAAGAAATAAAACGTGAATTTGATAATCAGCTTAATTCTATTTCGAATTTCAAACTACCACACAAATATCATATAAGAAAAAGGATCGAGCTTGATAAAAAAGTAAAAAAAGCAGGACAATTAAAGAACGATCTACAACTCTTAGTTAAAAAGTCTATTCGTCTTTTAGAATTACAAAAAGAATCGACCAAACAATTAGTAAAGTTAAAAAATATTAAAGTTGAAATTAATAAAAAAATGAATGAACCTGTCCAAAATTTTATCTTAAAATATATTAGAAATACAAATAGAAATGGAAATCGAAGATAAGAAGTGTGATGATACACAACCCGTTGCAAACTGGAAGTGTATATGGTTTACGTTAGCTTTAGCCGGTGGTTACTGGTACCTCCCACAAAGAAACAAGTGGGTCCTTCTAGGACTCTTATATTTCCCGTACGTGGCTTTAGCTTATTACGACCACTGGTACGTGTGTAAACGTAACCTCGGACCTACGTACCTCGCCATGTTTTACCACTGGATAAAACCTCAAGAGTCCGAACAGATCGTCAAGTATAAAAACTGGTGTCCCGAAATTAGAAATAAAGTCTTTTTCGTCGACATGGTCATATTACTTGGTGGTTTAGCCGCTTTACCATCGTTCCTAAGATGGAAACCGTAGTTAAAAAGAAAGATTTATTATAAAGTAAAATGAAACCTATCGTTAAATGGGTCGGCGGAAAAACGCAGATTCTTGGTAAGGTTTTACACTCTTTCCCGAAAGAAATGACTAATTACCACGAACTATTCGTAGGTGGTGGAAGTGTTTTATTATCACTTCTTTCGAGTAAAGATATTACCGTAAAAGGTAAAGTCTACGCGTACGATAAAAATCAAAAATTAATCAACATGTATAGACAAATTCAAACCAATCCCAGTGAAGTCCACGAACATTTACTTGATCTTTTTACCAAGTACGATACACGAACCGGGACGGAAGTGAACCGTAAACCTGAAAACGAGGAAGAAGGCATGACATCGAAAGAAAGTTATTATTATTGGATACGTAAAATGTATAACGAATTATTACCTATTACATCAATACACGCCGCAATTTTTATTTTTCTAAATAAGACGTGTTTTAGGGGTTTGTATCGAGAAGGACCGAACGGGTTTAATGTACCTTACGGACACTATAAAACAACACCTTTAGTTATACCTTTAGAAGATCTAGTAAAAATGCAAAATCTTATAAAGAATGTTATTTTTAAATGTTGTGATTTTAGAGCCGCATTTGCACAAACCGTAAATGACGGTGATTTTATATATGCGGATCCTCCATATGCACCGTTAAGTGTTAAGAGTTTTGTAGGGTATACAAAAGATGGTTTTGGTATGGATGATCATACAAGTTTATTCGATTTATTGAAAAGTACTGATATTGATTTCGTCATGTCTAATGCAAAAGTTGATATAGTAACCAGTAATTTTAAAGATTATAAAATAGAAGATATTATAGCAAGAAGATCCATACATTCAAAAGATCCATCTTCTTATACTACAGAAGTATTAATATCAAATATGTATTAAATATGTATATTATTATAAATTATTATTTATGTATTAATATTTATAATTGTATTTTCTATTTTTAGAACTTTGATCAAACAATAATTTTTTTAAAAAAAGTTGTTTGTAGGTTACGGAGTAACAAACTTTTATTTTTTTAAGATTATTATGTATAGATTTTGTATAATAGGTATACTTTAGACATACTTATTATATAAGATGGTAATATTGGTTTAATATATATACTAATAATTATAATATTAATTAATAAATTGTATTTTTTATTTTTAGAACTTTGGTTGAACAATAAGTTTTTCAAAAAAAGTTGTTTGTAGGTTACGGAGTAACAAACTTTTATTTTTTAGGATCTTATAAATTGTATTTTCTATTTTTAGAACTTTGGTTGAACAACAATTTTTTCAAAAAAAGTTGTTTGTAAGTTACGGAGTAACAAACTTTTATTTTTTAGATCCACCCATTTCTACAATTTCGATCTTCTAGAAATGAATGGATTTGGACGTCATATCATAACGAAACCTATATCTTTTGGTTTGATTTCCTGGTTTATTTTCCAATTCCAAAGGTAATAATGATTATTTCCCGTCCCTTCAACAAAACCGTGTTTTTTCAATTCGTCTTCATCTACAGATATATTTGAACAGTTATACATATCGAAACCCAAATCACGTGCCAATATTATGGCATCTTGTAAACAATTTCCTACGTTGTAAAAAGCGTTAGCTTGTTTTATTATTTTATGATTTGGTTTCATAACGTAATCCAAACTATAAAACGTTAGGAATTTGTCTTCTTCGTTGCTAATGTACGAAAAAATTGTACCCTTTCTAGGCATAATCCAATGTTTTACGTATTCATCGTTTATGTTTAGTGAGAGTTTGAACTTATTTAAATGATTTTGTAGCATTTTTTTAACTCTCGGTATATCGTATTCCTGCATTTCTCTGAAATGAGTTTCGCCGTTTACGTGGTGTGAATGTTTGTTTACTTCACAAAACCCTAACTCGTTGAGTTTATCTGTGCGTATGAGTCTATGAAAATACGTAATTTTTGCGACGGGTGTCGGTAAAAATTTCGTGACCGTGTAAGCGGCTTGCCATATATTTTGTAAATTCATACGTCTCTTTTCTTCGTTTATGAGCATGGGTGTAAACTTAGAGTCCCTAAGTTGTTTAGAAACGCACAAAAAATTTATTTGAAGCATTCGCATAGTTTTATCGTTTACACGAATATCGAGAGGTATACCTGACATGAAAGCGACGATTTCGTCTGTATCACTTTTTCGAATAGCTATGTTCCATTCATCTCGGTACCACGGTGGGTGTATTGCCCATTCCAAAAGATCCTTCGAATACGAATATTCGAAGGTATCGTCTTGAATGTAATTATATTTTAGGAACTCGCACAATTCGGTTAAATCACACGAACTCCATTTATAACCATCTGGAAGTTTGTTTTCATCGTGTTTTAATTCCCTAGAGTGGTCTATTTCGCCGTCTTTTTTAAATATAACTTCGTGTTGGGGAACAGGTTGTTTATTCCAAAATTTGTGTTTTTGACTCATTATTGTAATAAATGTACTTAAAGTTTTTAAACCAATTAATTATATAAAATATGTCAACTTTAGAGCAAGATTATACTACCGTTCCGGGTCAGATCTACGCCTGTTTGTCAGTAGTAGGACCGGAAGCACCACAAAAAAACGATAAATTTGGTATTAAAATTAGAGGGGCTTTTAACACTCGCGAAGAAGCTGCAAGTCATGCAAAGCGTCTCCAAAAGGAAGATGCGACATTTGACATTTATGTCGTTGATATGTATAAGTGGTTGTTAATTCCACCAGATCCGACTAAAATTGAAGATGCACACTATTCAAACGAAAAGCTCGAGGAATTGATGACTGGGTATAGAGAAAACCAGGCCGAGGCTGCCAAGATGTTCGCAGAGCGTAAGCGTGATATGCAAGCACAGAAAACTACAGGTTCTGATGCGTATTTTAAGGGTGGTGACGAAAACTCGAAATATTATACGAAACCTGATGAGTCGCCGATTAGCCATCCAGCAGAAGTTTTGGAAAGACTCCAGAAGGAGAAACCTGACGTGGATATGGAAGAACTTGTCAAGGAAGCTGACGCTATTGTTGCTCAAGAAATGAAGGAAAGACAAGAACAGAGGGAAAAAGATGCGATGGAATCTATGGAAAATGAGGCGAAGGATCGTGGTTTTAATTCAATTGAAGCTATGCAAAAATTCGATTCTGAAAAGGAAAGGAGAGAAAAGGAAGACCTTGCCGTGGAAATGGAAGCTAAAAAGGCACAAGTTGAAAATTCCGTAAATGCGCAAGTGAAGGAAGAAGAAATTGGTGGTGAAGAGGAAGTCTCGTCTGAAAATAAGGAAAATATAGATCCAGAAGCGTAAATTATTTTTGTTATATAAATGTAAGTATGTTGAGTATTATATTGAACATAATCACCATTCTTATTGTAATATTTTCGGTTGGTTTATTTTTACGATTGTACAGAGATCGAAAAAGTAAATCAGAATCTGAAGAACCTGTTACTGCATCAGATGTAGCAACTGACATTATGAAGGATCCACTTATTGTAAGTAGATCGTATTTCACTGGTACTACTTATGGTAGTATTGGTACATTTGAGGGGCAACAATCAAAATCACAACACATGTGGATAAGAGGTAAAACTATCCAGGTCTAAGAATGACTGGTTGCATGGTTTTACCCATAAAAAAACCTAATAGAAATGCTACGAATATTATAACATATCCTGTTTTATCGAGGTTTGCGAATATATCGTACTTTTCTTGGTGCATTTGTTGGTGTTGTGGGTATATTTGTTGATGAGGCGGAACGTAATAGTGTTCATCACGTTCCGGTTCATTTTCGTTATCATTTTCGTTATGAAAATTATCTTGTTTAGAAAAATCATCAGGATTATATTCGATTGGTGTTCCAACGTCTGCTTCCATTTATATTTTCTAAAACTATTTTTTTAAGCCCGTTATTCCTCATCTGAATATTCCTCGTCTTCCTCATCTGAATATTCTTCGTCTTCTTCTTCATCGTCAACGACAAAATCTTTTAAATTCCCGTTTTCGTCTTCGTCCGAGTCGTATTCTTCCTCTTCCTCTTCTTCGTCGTCCGTACAAAAATCTTCGTTATCTGACTGAAGTAAATCGACATCGGAATCGTATTCATCTTCCTTATAATCGTCTTCTACTTCTTCAAATAATTCTAATCTGTCTGGTTTTTTAGAGATTCTCCCCGATCGCGTTTTAACACCTGTAGTCATGTTATAATTTAATAAAACAATTTTCCTTTAAGTATTTTACTCATTTATTGATTTTATGCGTTCCCTGATATATAATTCGTTGAAATATACCTCTAATTGTACATTAATCTTATTAAGTTCTTTTTGAACTTCTGTATCTCCTGATACTGTACTTAGACCAATTTCATCTAAATTTGAAAGGGCCCTGTGTAAAGACTTTTTAGAAACGTCCTCTTGATTTATGTTGTCTAATGCAAGTTTTATGTTTGCGTAAAAATCGGTGTATGCGTTCTGGTCTAGACCTGAATACTTATGGGTTTGTCTTATTAAATCATGTATTTTTTTAGTGTCTGGTTCATTCTTTATTAAGGAAGATACCATGAATATAACAATCGCTAAGAAGAGTATAGCTAGCATTCTATAATTTAGTTATGATTTTATCTGAGAGGATATGTGTCCGGTTCATACAATTACATTTTTTCTCTATTTTATTTTTAGAAATTTGAAAATGTACGTTTTTATTACATACTTCACACGGGTATGAGGAAATATGAACTGTGTATGTCCTTGCCTTTTTCTTTTTTTCTAGTTTTGTAATATTAAAATCATTGATTTTTACTAAATATTTTTTAATAAACTTTTCGAGTAGATCTTTTACATCAATGTCTTCCGTTTTTTCTGGCTCTGGTTCTATTTTAACTGGTTTTCTTTCTGTATATTTTGCAAATTCTATATCCTTGTATAGCTTATCTGTTATTTTTGGAGGTAATTTATGTTTTCTACCCCTGAAATCTTTACAAAATCCAAAATGTCTTATTATGTTAGTAGTAGAAAAACACTTTTGTGTTATTGTGTCGTTTATTATATGAAACCATACATGGTTAGAATTATGATCGCATTTCTTATTTTCACAATAAAATGAGTTTGTTGAAACGAGAAAGTGGTTATTACTTTCGTATATTTTCGTTATTCTAGCTGTATTTTGACCCTCTAAATTTTTTCTTACAAAATCTTCTATTAATCCAAGTACTTCTTGATCCTTGAATTCATTTTTCAATTGTTCGGGTGAGAAAGTATTATCATCTTGTGTTTTTATTCCTGTACCTTCGATTATTATTGGATCATCACTTTCTGTACGTAAAGTTGCCATGTGTAGCATATCAACATTTGCAACAGACTTGTTTTTTATTTCTTCTAACATGGTAAAATCACTCCCTGCTCTATACATGAATACCGGTCTGTATTCCCCTTGTGTTTCTTTCCCTGTGTTATTACACTCTTCACACCCTTTTCCGGAACACTTTTCGTGTTTACCCATTTTGTGAGACCATGGCATACGAAACCCACTACCTTGTGTTTTTCTAGAAGAACTTCCGTATACTGCTACATCCACTATATCGTTCCAATCTTTTGAACCGTACGCTGTGTTAAGTGTATTTATTATATGTTCTCTGAGAGCTAGTGCAGACGATCTGTTCACAACGAACCCTGGCCAATTTATATGTACACCTGTCTTTATAAGGTCATTACCACCTGGTTTTGGTAGTGCGTATGAAACGAGTGCATCTTTACCGCCTTTGTTTTTTACCTTATCACATATAACTTGGCAAATACTTTTTACGGATTCTGGTGATAATGCTTCTTCGTCTTTATAATCGAGATCTACAAAAAAGTTATAATTTTCTGTTTTCTGTTCCACAACGTATATCTTTTCACCCGAGTTGTAGGATTCTACACATTTTTCATAAAAATCATTCAATCTATCAAATGGCACGGAAAGGACGCCTTTGTCCATGAGCACATGTGATATATTGGAGCCATGCCAGAACTCTTGTTCTTTGCACCATTTTTTAAATTTAGACATGGTTTCACTTATCAATTATTATATTTATTTTTTTATATTCATTCACTATCGTAGTGGTGTCTCCAAATTGTTCTTCTGTAAGAAACTTCTGGAAACTCTTCCTCTTCTGATAATTTTTTCTTTAAAACGAGTAATTCATAAACTTTATCTTCTTTGTGTAATTCAGCGTACCTTTCTGCCTTTCCCATGGAATAACCATGTCTTTCTACGAGTAGTTCCTTAATTTGAGATAAAATATAAGACTTGGACTTCATTATTTAATACAGAAGGTTTTTCTATGGATAGAAGTCACACACGAGTAGAATTCGGGGTTATTAAGAACATTCTTAACAATCCTATCCCACTGTTTCTTCTTGTTAAATTCGGTTAGTGTTTCAAAATTCATAAAATCGTTTTCGTCGTGCGTTCGCTTAATGGGTAATTTTTGTATTTTTTTTAAATTTGTTTTTTGTTTTTCTTCGTTAAACTTTCTTACAAGTTCGTCTTGTTCTTGTTTAGTATAATTTACGTAAAATACGAAAACGTTATATTCTAATTCGACACCCGGACTTTCTTTCACAATGAACTTAAAATCCGTGTATTCACCTTTTTTAAGGTTAACGACCCCACGTGTTTCTTCGTCTAATTCACGTAAGGCACACCGTATGGGATTTGGTATTTCTCTTCGCCTGCACCCTCCGGTGACGAAAATCCAATCTTTGAATCTACGATCCCGGACGGTGAGAAATTTTGGTTTATCACCAGTAAACGATACAGGAATAGCAATAGCTTTGTATTTCTTCATTGCGCATTTGCAAGTTATAATTTAGCGAGATGATTATTCTGAGGATTCTTCCTCGCTTTCTGAATTTTCATCATTCTCAACCTCTACTTGGGTTTGCTTTACAACGTTATTTTCTTGTTCTTGAAAAGATGGTGGTGGTGCAACTGGTCTAATATTTGATAAAAATGAGGTTATTTTACCATTAACACCCTTAACACCTTCCATTTCTTCCTTAGTGTTTTTGAGTTCTAAATACATGTAAATAGTAGCAGCAACACATACTACTATGGCTACAATTATAGCGGTATCACGATCGAACGTAAGCATTTTATACTAAAATGTATAATTATGTTTTTAAGTTCGTATAATCGCACCCATATGAACACTTTGTTCCCTGGGGCATTCGTATCCTTGTTGAGCAAATTGAATCTCCTGGAAGTGACCTTCTTTACACTCTGCGTTTTGAGCGGGTTCTTGTTTGGAGTCGACGAGATGATTCAAAGTTCCGGACTTGGGATCGTATGTAATTATAAAAATAAAAGCAGTGAGAAAAACAAGTTGCCAGAACATTTATAATAACTGGCTATTTAAATTAAATTAGTTCGAGTACATCAAACCACCCATACCGTTTTCAATACGGAGGATGTTGTAGTTAACACCGTAGATGTCGTTATTCCATGCCGTATCGTCAGAAACGAGTCTCGCGGAGTCGAGTCTACTGAAGTTGAGCGACCCAGTTGGTTGGAGTTTGGTTGTATCGAGGCAGAATGGTTGCAAAAACGTTGTAGTGGCAGTCGTATCCGCGGCTTGTGTGTGGTAGTAGACTGGTGCTGATGTAAAGTGTGGTCGAACCGCCTTCGCGTCAGTGACATCTGTACCGTTAATTTGGAGCTTAGCCTTAGCAGTCGTCATAGCATTAACCGCGACCAAGTATTTCATTGGGTGGTTGAAGTTGATTTCTTGTGTTTTGGAAGCAGATTTGATAGACTTTTGTGTTTGTGTGATAAGCATGTTTTGTGGTTCAGCGGACAAGACCGTGCGTTCATCCGTATCGAGGTGGATGAATTGGGCATACACTTCCGCATCAGAAGTAGCCGACGAACCCCATGTGATTCTCAATTCAACATCGTGGTATTGGAGCGCGACCAATGGAATCGCGGACTGAGCGTTTTCACAGAACGAAAATTTGAGTGGGTAGAAGTATTGGTTGTTAAACTTATACTTGGAGTACGATTGACTCGTGGTAACTGGCGCGAGTGTTCTAATAAACTCATCAGTTTGGTCATCAATGACTTGACCACCGATCAAAAGTTCAACTTTGGCGACTCTGTTAGCCCAATTGGTAATATCCGCACCTCTGTTCGAGATGTAGACATATCCGAGCATATCACCTTTACGCTCGAATCTAACGGTCGACATACCGTTAGCGACTGGGTTGCCCTGGATAACCTGTCTTTCGACAGTTTGGGCGAAATTTGTGTGACGTTTGTAGTTAGATCTAAAAAAGGAAACTTCGGGTTGACCGACAAGGTGCGCATCTTGGGCACCAATAGCAACGAGTTGGGCTATACCTCCAGACATATTTTATATTATACTAAGGTTTTTTATTTTTAAGCCTATGTATAATATGAAAGAGTAAAAATTAAAAAATTACGATCCTGATGTAAATGTTATTGCATTCATGTATACGTTCCCTGCAACATTTGATACGGTCATGAGTGCTTGATCATTTTGTGGTATCGAAACATCTGCTGTCTGGACATACCAGTTAACATTTGATACGGTTTTTGATATATTTCTAGCTGAACCGTTCGCTATTAATGGTACAACTATTTGCGCGCCATTTATAAGATTTGTATATACGAGACTAGTTAGATCTCCTCCTAAAACAACAAGAGGTGCTGTTCCGTAGCTTTTATTTTTAGCATCTATGGTTATGGTATCTGTACTGGACATTGTTGCAGTTATATCTGGATTCGTGAGTTGTATATTTTGAGATATGAGGTTTCCTGTAGCGTTAACGTTTGAACCGATTTTAATACTTTTCGTCGTAACAAATGTATTATCGTGTAAAACCGTGTTTGGTGGACCCGTAAACTGAAGAACATTGGATGTTACGTTTGCGGTTGCATGTGCTTCGGCAACATCGTCCAAACTAAACGGTGATGCAGCGACGTGTAAAGTACCTATTGTAATGCTATCCGCTGATACATTCCCCGAAACCGTGAGTACATTCGATTCGAATACGTTAACTGTAAGATTAGCGGATGCGACTGATGGGCCTATAGAAACATTTGCCTTGTACTCGTGAACATTATCGAGTGTCGAACCACCTTGCCCCCCTGAATCATAAATCTCACCCGTGGACGTATTAAACGATAAAACGTTATTTGTAGGTGATGCATGCGCCGGGTCGAGTTTTATAGCGTTATCGATTTTCAAAGATGCTATTGCACCTGCCGACGATTTAAGTAAAACATCACCCGCGTAATCGATTTGTTTTGTAGCGGCGATGTCGATATCACCCGCGGATGTTAAACCCGTTGTCGAGTTATTAAACGCGATCGTGTGGGTTGTTGTTACACCCCCATCTGTAATAGTTTGTAAATCTGAAGAAACGGCGGCCCACGATGGTGTTGTTCCGGTAAGTTTCAAAAATTTACCGCTACCACCCGTTGTTGATAATTTTGACATTGTACCAGTTCCTGAACCATATAAAAATTCACCCGATAATAGTGAGTTTACACCCGTACCACCTTTATCAGTTTCTACGACAGTACTAAAATTAGAAGGGTTGATATTTGTTATATTAGCACCGGACCCTTTTAGTAATGAAGCATCTACTGTACCAGTAGTTGTCACATTACCTGCTAATACGTTACCCCAAACGTTTGCGGTAATATACCCGTCTGGTGTAGTAAGAGTTGGTACGATAGTTTGACTTTCGGATTTACTATCCGTGTAAGCGATTGTATATTCGTTAGCCATGGTTTGGCCCAAGAAACCTGCAAATACGTTTGCGGCTGGTCTCGTCATGTGTTGACCCATATCTTTAGCATCTATGGTGTTGTTGTGTGCGACCGCAAATATATTATCGGTTATGAAGTGATCCGTCGTGTGTTGTGCCGTAATATTACCGGCTACGTTTAAGTTTCCGGATATTGCTACGTTTGAACTAATAGACGTGACCATGGTACCTGGGTTAAAAGTTGTTTTACTATCCGCTAATACCCCGGAATTGTTCACGTACGGTGTATTCAACAAAGATAGAGAATCCTGTTTAAGACCTCCCGAAGATATTACTACACCATTTGTAATAGTTGGATCGTCGATAGTTGGAGAACCTGCTAATACGTTATCACCGGTACCGGTTGTACCAGTAGCACCCGTACCACCTCGAGCAACAGCAACTTGACCGGTATTAGTAGCATCACCCAAATCTAAGTGTGTTATAGCTGACCCGTTACCTGCAAACGTATCTGCAGATATATTACCATTGGGTGCATTTAATACGGTTCCAGACCCGTTTAATGCTAATTGAGCTGTTTCTATTTCCATGGCTACACCCGACCCTCTGGATAATGTTATGACTTCGTCGGAAACGTTAGATACACCAGTTTGTGATGCGAGTACCTCGTCTAACGTGAGTGGAACATCGGACCATTCGGGTGCCGTTTTAGTCGAATTTAATTTAAGAAACTGTCCCGGACTTGCTGAACCTGTACCTACTGCAGCGAGTGAAGATGTACTATTTGCGTATATTATATCACCTTCGGAAAATGAAGTCAAACCTGTACCACCAGTACCAACACCAATATAACCATTAATATTAGTGGGATCGATAGCTGTTATATTTGCACCGTTTCCAGTAAACGAAGTTGCCGTAACTGTACTTGCGGTTATTGCATTTGAACCCTTAATCCGACCAAAAAACCCACCCTCTGCTACCATCGATCCCAGTGCTTTTGCGCCAACATCTGAGTTCGATAAAATAATGGTATTTGACGTTATGTTACTCTTATCCGAAACCGTTTGTAGCGATATGTTTGATAAGAGACCACCATCACCTCTATAATTTTGTGCGTTAACGTTCCCGGTCGTGTTAAGTGCATATGCGGTATCTGATGGAATATTAAGCGTGGTTTGACCATCGGGACCTATACTTATTAAGTTTGTAGGTGCTATATTTGAAATACCTATAAAATCTGCGTGAAGTTTATCTGTTTTGACAATACCCGAAACTTGGATTTTGTTCGTGGCATTTTTATCGATGGTAACTTCTGTACCCGTTTGTAATTTATTGGTTTTTGTATTACCTTCTACACGAAGATCATCTGGATCACCTAAAGGACCACTTATAAAAACCTTGTCTTTTACCGATAAGGCGTGTGTGGGTGCGGTATTCGATATACCAACATTAGAGGATGTTACGAAACTGGTTGTTTCGTTTGTATATTGAACTACGTTTGATACTGTATTACCCTGATCTGCGGCAGATTCCAAAGTCACACCACCTAAAAGTGATGTTAATACACCCGTATTCACAACTTCCTTTGTACCTGGAACGTACCCTAAAAAGGTAGACCCTGAAATTTCTGCGGTTCTAAGTGGTGTCATGTACATGGAACCAGATTGTGAGGCGGTAATCGAACTCTCGGAGGCGTTGAACACGATCGTGTTTTCGGCCTGATCATCATTAGCGTGTTTACCAAACCGGATTTTGGTAGACCGCTCGATGGTAGGTAAGTTTTTAACCATATTAATATAAGTATGTATTTTAATTTGCGTAGGTTAAACCGGCCATACCATTTTCAATTCTAAGAATGTTATAATTAACCGCGTATATTGGGTCATTTATGTTCATGGTTTGACTGATTATCTTAGCAGAATCTAATCGACTAAAATTGAGCGTTCCTGTCGGCTGGAGTGAGCTCGTCGAGAGGCAAAAGCAGTATAAAAAGAAATCGGGGGACGTGACGAACGTCGTATGGTAATAATTGGGTATTTCCATAAAGTGTGGTTTTCCGAATTTAAAATTACACAAATCGAGACCGTTAATTTCGATTTTTACTTTATTTGTTGCGGACGTTAACGCACCTTCTGTTGTTGTATCCGAACACGCGAGATACTTAACGGGGTGGTTAAACGTAAGTTCTTGTATAAGTTCATTTGATGGTATACTTTTTTGAACTTGTGTAATGAGTAAATTATGGTTTCGAGAAACAAGGTTTCCGCGTTCTTCGTTATCCAAGTAATAATAGTTCGAATAACACTCAAAGTTATAATTACTCGCTTGTGAACCCCAATAAATGCGGAGTTCAACGTCGTGGTACCGTAACGAAACAATTGGTAAAGCACACTGGGCACCTTCACAGAAAAAGAACCTGAACGGGTAAAAATATGAATTAGAGCTGATACCTGGGTGTGTACCCATGGCGCTTTTAGACATGTTTGTTGCGAACGTATCTATGGCTATTTTTTCGGTAAAAGCCGAGTCTTGTGTATCTATGACCTGGCCTCCTATGAGTAGTTCGACCTTATCTATGAGATTATCCCACCTGTTAACATCGAGTGCTTTTACGTTATTATCTATAGCAAGATACGTGTACCCTAGAAGATCGCCAGATCGTTCAAATTTAATAGATGACATAGCGTTATTTTTCACAGCTCCCTGTATCGTTTGCTTTTCGACGGATTGTGAAAAATTAGAGTGACGCTTAAAAGTGGAACTAAAGAATGAAATTTCTGGTTCGCCCATTATGTGCTCGTCTTGAGCACCAATGGCGATAAGTTGAACAACACCAGAAGACATTTATATTAATAAGAGGTTTAAATTATACGTGTGTGGCGCCCTGAAATTATTTGAAGGGCAAATTTCTTTTTTTGCAAACGAATTTAAAAACGAAAACAGCGTCTCCACATGCGGCTGCTCCACCGTCCTGTTTATCTAAATCAAATGTTAATCTATCGATTTTTCGGATTGGGCTATAATATTGTTGTATTATTGGATACTCGTTTCTGAAGAAAACAGCTTTTTGAGCACCACTACCAGCATGCAATAAATGCTCGCAAATAATCGTACCAAAAATACCATTAATATGGTTATCATCTGAATCTTCGAGATCCTTTTTTCCACGTTGGGAAAAATTACTTTTGAGTTGTTCTATGCCAATATGTATACACCTTTGAGCATCACCTGTTGTGTTAATACTCGCGGCAACTAATTGTGCTTGAACGACATTTTCGAGTGGTGTTGGTAAAAAACATGTAAAATCTGTATTATCTGAACCGTGATCTAAGTTATCGATAATAACTGTATGATATTCGTGTTCGAAATCTGGTAAAGTTGACTGGCTAGTCACTAGCGCCATTTATATATACTGGAGATTTTACTTCATCTTGTATCCCGCTTGCGCGACAACCAATTTTTGACCACCACAAACACCGCCTCTACTATCCGAATAATACGAATCTTTGAGACACTCTTCCTTGGATTCAAGATCGAAGAGCGACCCTTCATTCGAGGTTTCGATATCGACGGTCTGGTACTTGCTGGTTCGCAAGGCGGCGAGGGCGCATAAAATTGCAAAGACAATTACGATCGCCTTGAGGGTATTTTTGTTAGTGGAGTTGAGTTTAATCATTTGTATTGATCCAATATTTTTTTATTAAGTGCGTTAAAGAAATTATAATAGTTTCAATATAAAGATTAATATGGACGGTGAGATCATACTTAATCGGAATGACACGAATGTCATGAAACTTGACGACAATGAACAGGCTTTGATGGATGAGATTGAAATTACAGTTCCTAGACCTCAGCCTGTAAAAAAGCAAATGCCTAGACGTATGGCTACACAATTTACTCCACCAGAGACACAAACTTTCCAGGAAGACATAGATTCTTTCGCGAATCCGGATAAACAGAACAGACCTTCTGTTCCACCACCAGAAGAACCTGTTGATTATGGAGAGTACGAGGATGTGGGTGAACCCGAACCAACGTATGAATACGGTGGTGGTGGATATGAGGAAGAGAAACCAACACCGGGGTATAAAACAATAGACGAGGAGAAGGCTGATCTTGTAAATAAACTTGGTCGATTAGAAAAAAAGGGTTTTACCGTGAATAAACGCTTGAACGCATATTCTCCCATAGACGAACTTAGAAATGAAGTTAAGCGAATTACGTATAGCATAGATGTTGATAAATCCATTAAATTTTCGAGACGTATGCTCGTGGCGTGTACAACAGGTCTTGAATTTTTGAATAAAAAATATAACCCGTTTGAAATTCAGCTCGACGGATGGTCTGAGAACGTCATGGAAAACGTTGACGATTACGACGAGGTATTCGAAGAGTTATACGTAAAGTATAGAACGAAAATGCACGTTGCACCAGAAGTCAAACTCATAATGATGCTTGGTGGATCTGCGATGATGTTCCACTTGACGAATAGTATGTTTAAATCAGTCATGCCTAACATGAACGATGTCATCAAACAGAACCCAGGACTCGTTCAGAATATGGTTTCTGCAGTACAGAATACCGTTCCAAAGTCGCAACAACAGGCGGCGGGACCATCTACGGATGCGAACGGAAGACACGAAATGCAGGGTCCAGGTATAGACATTTCGAGTCTCATGGGTAATATTATGATGCCTCCCCAACCTTCCATGAGTACGACGAGTATACCTCCAATTGATAATCCAGTGACTGACGAAATTGATATAGAAGACGATATTTCGGACATAGCCGAACCACCAGCCGATACCAGTAAAGGTAACGATGATGGTGAAGTTAGAGAAGTTAAAGTTACCCAGACCAAATCAAAACGAGGCGGTGGTAAGAAGAAAAAATCGGTCGAAATTAATTTGTGATCATAGTATAAATGATAGGGTATTGTCCTTTAGATGAGGAACCTATTGAGAGACCTTCTTGGCGTCAGGAGGTATCGGCCCCTCCGCCACCTCGGGTAGTGCGTCGTAGACAACGATCCTCCTTCCTAGGCGAAGACGATACCGAGTGTAATTACGTTGTCATGTTTTTTATCGCGGGTGTTATAGCACTCGCGATCATGGATTCACTTCCATCCAAAAAGTGAAGTAAACCATCTACCATCCTGTTTGTTCCAGCATGGTAAATGTGATTTTGTTTTTTTTTAAATTATTATGCGTTTTCCAAAGCCGTTACGCGC
>MDSY01020690.1_pt1 | contig 15869 bp, 12 predicted proteins | sample 811131 | NCBI WGS metagenome assembly MDSY01 (sample SAMN05326643, study PRJNA326480) | marine metagenome | isolation source: seawater | place: Atlantic Ocean: South West | collected 2010
GGATTTGAGGGATTCAATGGTGATGTCGGATCCAGCGTCGAGTTTGGAAGACGCCAACGCCGCCGCAATGTCGTCAACATTCACGGTGACGAACTTGTCCCTGCCCGCGCCCATCCCACCGGCGATCCCCTTGAGCTTGGGGAAGCGGCGGTACATGGGGGTCTGCCCCCCTTCGAAACCGGGTCTAGTGCCTCTGCCAGAGCGCGCTTTTTGCCCTCTCATACCGAAACCGCAGGTACCGCCTTGGCCCGCGCCGTAACCGCGCCCTTTGCGCGTCTTCTTTTGCCGAGCGCCTTTGAGGGGCGACAAGTTATGCAGCCTTAATCGCTCCTCGTCAGCCACCACGGTCATGCTCACGGGCTTGCGCGCCGCCGCAGGGGCACCCATGCGCACGCGGCTGCCGCCCAACGCGGAGCGCGACGCCGAGAGGTTCTGTTGATGGTAAGGGGGGGGAGGGTCAGAACGAATGCGTGAGAGTCCAGTGGATAAGCCGGCTGCGATGCAATCCCGACGCGTCGGCGACGACGCGCTGTGGCTGGGCGACCGTGCGGATGACACAAATGATACGTCATTCGGCTCTCGTATCACCCACGCAGCCATGAAGCACGCCAACGTGGTGTTCGGACAAGGGAAAGTACGCCCTGTGCCGTGTCGGGAGACCCATTCGCGTGATGCGACGCGAGCCTAAACCCTTAACGAGGCGACGCGTGTGTGTGACTTTCGACGGAACTGCGGTGCAACGACATTCGCGAAACTATAAACAAGACGTACCGTGGTGGAAACGCTCATGGACGCCATGGTGAAAGACGCCATTGTGTCTGATGAAGGCCACGACGTGTGTCGCGCGTCTCAGTGGCGACCAGTGCGTCGCGATTCGCGTCAAGACCCGAAAAGCGAAGAGAGAAAAAGCGTCAAAAGCCCACGTCATCGCCTCGAGGAGAAAACCTCCGACTGATTGCTCATACGAAAATACATTTAACATCTATTCGTGACTAATTTGGCTATGCTAAAGACCGATGGACATGCCCCTCGAGGCAGCTGGCTGGCTCGAAGCGAAAGAAAACACGAAAATCGAGTCGTCGATCTCGCAGTTCGGTGGTCGCCCTGGCGTCTCTTGCACGATGCCCACGATCCACGTCAAGGCCACGAGCGGCGCGAAGATCAGTGTGGATGTTGAGCTTAGTTCGACGGTTGTTGAGTTAAAAGAAACACTAAGCGCCAGTGACAAAGCGAACATCCCTTCGACGCAACAGCGACTCATCTACCGAGGACACGTGATGAAGGACGACCGGACGCTGGAGAGCTACGGTAAGTCGCACGTGGTTTCTTTCACGTATCTTTCGTGGGGGCGCTTGGCACTACTGTAAACAGTGTGTCCAGCACCCTACGCCCGCGTTTCGCCAAACAGGCTTGGCACACACCGTGACTCGTCTCAGATCCAGATCTATACGCACTTTTTCAAGGGACGAAGTGTGAGACGAGACATCTCGAGGAGATGTCTATGGAGTACCCTACAGTCTGACCCACCCGCTGACCCACTCTGTCCCTTTCAACTATCATACACGCTTACACACCTAAACCTCGACAGGTCTCGCCGTGGAGCACACCGTGCACCTGGTCAAAAGCGTCGCACCTGGAGCGGCGGCGGCGACGCCGGCATCTACGCCTGCGTCCGCACCCGCGCCCGCACCCGCCGCCCCTCCCGCGAACCCCATGGGCGGCGGGTTCGGAGGCATGGGCGGAGACATGGGAAGCGTTGGAAGCATGGGCTCCATGGGCGGCTTCGGAGGCATGGGCGGCCTTGGAGGTATGAGAGGCGGCCAGGATTTCAATGCCATGCAGCAGCAGCTCCAGCAGAACCCGGCGATGATGCGCGATATGCTGAACTCACCGATGATGCGCAGCGCGATGGACGAGATGGCGCGTAACCCTGAAATGTTGCGGCAGATGATTCAAAGTGACCCCCGGATGCGAGAAGTGATGGAGGCTAACCCGGAGTTATCGCACGCGTTGAATGACCCCGAAACGCTACGCCGCACTTTCGAAGTTGCCGCTAATCCGAGTTTGATGGCGGAACAAATGCGTCTCACCGACCGCGCGATGTCGAACATCGAAGCCCACCCCGAAGGATTCAATGCGCTTTCAAGAATGCACAGCGAGGTTGGTGAGCCTTTGATGCGCGCGGCGGAGGGTCGGGGGGATGGAGGAGGTAACGCGACGTCCGCGGATCCAAACAACCCATTCGCGGCTATGTTCGCCGCTAATCCTGTCGGAGGTGGAACTACTGGGAACGGAACCTCTGCAGCTACGCCTGGTACTCCAGCGCCTAGTGACCCTTGGGCACCCAACGCCACAGTTACCCCAGCCGATACACCCGGAGGTAACCCGTTCGCGTCCATGTTTGGCGGTGGCATGGGAGCCGGTATGGGCGCCGGAATGAACACCCGAGACCCCGACCAAATGCTCACTCAGATGGAACAGATGTTGGACAACCCTGTTATGTCCCAAATGATGCAACAGATGATGAGCAACCCTCAAGTATTCCAGAACATGATCGACACGGACCCGCAGTTGCGTCAAATGGCGGACGCGAACCCAGGGATGAGGGAGATGTTGCAGAATCCGGAGGTAGTGCGGCAGATGACCAATCCCGAAACGTTGCGGAGCCAACTGCAGATGATGCGCACGATGCAGGGGATGGGCATGGGGGGTCCTATGGGCTTAGGAAGTATGGGCATGGGCATGAGAGGTATGGGAGGCGGCGCCCCTATGGGCAGTCAGTCTGGCGGCGTCCCTAGGCAACCAACTCGCCCTCCCGAAGAGCTGTACGCCTCGCAACTGCAACAAATGAAGGACATGGGTTTCTTCGACGAGGCGCAGAACATCCGTGTGTTGACGCAGTGCATGGGGAACGTGTCAGCGGCGATCGAGCGGCTGCTGGCGGCGCCGTAGGGGGAGTGAGGTGAAGGGGCGTGTAAAAGCAGAGAGTAAAGCATTCATACGGAATCTCAATTGCATCATTCTAATTTCTAAAACTCTAAAAACTAATTACGCTCGTTTGTGCGCATACATCTGTTTCCTCAACTCCCGCGTTTCCAAAATCGTCTCACGGAGCGCGCTGTCGCAGTAGTAGCAACTGCATGGCCCTAAGAACGCGAGTCCTGGAATCCAAGCCTGTCGCCACGGGAAGTGGAACGTGCGCGTTTCGTCGTTACTCCCCGGACGCGAGTCGATGTATTCCAACCTCGCGGCTTCGGACAACCCGAACCACCATCCGGTTCCGCTCGCGGCTCCGAACACTATAGCGACGAGGAACATCCCGGTTACCCTGCCTGCGTGTCTCCTCAGAAGTCGCCCAGGTACGTCAGGTACGTGCATGGCGACTCCTGATGATATCAGCGCTACTGCAGTCATGACGTCCAGCCAGAAAAGACGAAGAAGGGTCACCGCGTTTGGTTGGTGGTGGTACAACTCTAAATGGACAAATTGACTCCACACCACATCTTGGTTCGACACGTCGCTGGTTGCTATACTCAGCGCGAGTTTCATGAAAACCAGACCAGTTACGACTGCAGCACCTCCGAACACGGTTCGCCACGTCCGCGCTGACCTCAACGCCTGCGTCTCCAACGTTTGGACGATGGTCTCTTGTTCCGAGGAATCTAAGATTTGAGTGCTCGTTGTTTCGTCATCGGATCGATCCCCAAACTTACTCCGAGTAGACGTGTCACTCGAACCCGCGCGGCTGCGCAACGCGGCGAACATCCTAGAGTGCGAGGCTGTTTGCGCCCGTTCTGTGGACCACCAGCAGGAGGAGTAGCAGTCCACCGTACGGTCGTAGTCCGCGCCCTGGAAAGTGCCGATGCAATATTGTTCCGCGCCATTTATTTTCGTGGATATCGTTGCTTTTCAGTCGCACTCGCGCCGTGCAGCTGCACGCCACTCGTCCGCGGTGGCGTGTACGCAGTAGGTGTACGACACGCGCACGAGGTGACGTGGAGGAGGCCGAGGCGAGGGATATAGGACTTCACTAGTGGTGGCACACGGTGTCGTTGGAGGATAACGAAAACAATCGGATCTGAAAACACCGATACTTCAGATTGACGGGGTCCATCCTCTCGCCATGGCTCCTCTCCCCACGGATTGCCCCACTGATTGCAGCTTCCCGAACTGGCGCTGGACCCAACATGTGTTCGGGGACTGCGTGTGTTCTGCGCCAGACGCGGTATCGTTCGTGCTAGGGTTGCTTTCCGTCGTGGCATGGGGCATAGCAGAGATTCCGCAAATCATTGCCAACTTCCGCAACGGTAAATCCGAAGGCGTCTCGTTCGCGTTCATCGCCACGTGGCTGACTGGGGATTTCCTAAACCTAGCAGGGTGCGTAGTGTCCCCAACACTGCCCACACAGCTGTACACCGCGATGGTGTACATGAGCACCACCGTTGTGCTCATCGCGCAGCATTTATTGTACGCCGCTAAAAGTAATCAAGAGGTGGACCACCGCGACGAGTATCGCAGCAACGACGACGACCAACACTCCGCGCCCCTTCTAGAACACGAACACGGTGACGGACAGGTCCCTTCCGACGTCGAATCAGTTGTGAGAGCCACCACACGAAATCCGCAACGCGCACGACCGATTCGAGGTTCCAATCGACAGCGGCGGGACAGTGGGAACGTTTTAGTTTCGCCCACCGGGTTGGGCTCGGCGCGCACGTTCATCGGAGGGAGCTGGGGGGGTTTCTCGGGAAGCGCGACGTGGAGGGCACGGCGGTCGGATGGTTCACGGGAGCGTGTGATGACGGGGATGGGAGCCGGTGAAGATGGAGAACATGCGGGAGCGAGTGTTGTGGCTGGAGGTGTGCAATCCCCGAACAGGAGTCCCTCTCGTCGAGTCAGCGAGCCGAGTAACCGGCCGGGGCGCGTGCTTGCGGGGTCGCTCGCGGCGGCGGGCACGACCCTCGGAGTCGTGGCGCTGTATACGGTAGTGCAACAGACGAATCGGGACTTGACAAGTTCAAGGACAGATTCAAGCATATACACAGGCACAGCATCACCCGGCGTATCATCTTTATCATTCGGTGAGTATTACGGTTATAGCACTGGCAGTAGCAACGGCACTGCCTCGGCGAGCGGAAACGCGCGTACCTCCGGGGGCTACAAACACGCGCCGTTACTTCCCGCCCCCCCTTGGGTCGGTCTCACCCTAGGCTGGCTCATGACGGTGATTTACCTTTCAGGTAGGGTGCCTCAGATCGCGATGAACGCTAAAAGACGCTCCGTAGAGGGGCTTTCAGTCTGGATGTTCGTGTTAGCCGTGGTTGGCAACGCGACGTATGCGGCGTCAATTCTAACCCGATCTTTAAAATGGCCGCGAATCCAACCCAACCTGCCGTGGCTCACCGACGCGATTCTGTGTTTGGTGATGGACGCCGTGATTTTAACGCAGTACTGGGTGTATTACGGGAATAGTGGAGATAACAAGAATTGGGATGGGGATGCGGGTGGGGACGGTAGGTTTGGGGATAGAAACTCCGGGGACGTCAACCGTTCTGACTTGCAAAACGTATCGGGACTGCAAGTCGGGTACGTCCCGCTTCTCGGGTCGGACTCGGAGGAGGACTGGGAAGAGGAGTAGGGTTGGGGGTTTAGACTAGATACGCATATGACATGATTGGGAAGAGGAGTGGACGATGGGACGCGTGCTTTCCAGACTATAACGCATACATGTATTTTACGGTGTAAAAATAATACGGCTTTGCGCTAATTGCGCAGCGCGATTGAAAGTTACTTTGAAATAAAGCGAATGAACGATCGAGTGAATAGTCTTCATGTATTCACACTCTAAGTACCTCCTCTACTACGCCTACTACTCCGTGGCTAGCTCATCCGCGTTGTCCCCTAACGCTGCTGTGGCTGCGGCTGAAGAGCCCAGGCCCGCCGTCGCCGCGGCGTATGCTTTCCGGAACGCCGCCGCGTCCGCCGCGACGTTGATACTCCGCGGGCTATGGCGGCTCATGCGCATACGGTCGTACAACCGGGCAAGCGCTGTGTGCCCGAACGTGAAGCTCACCTCCGCACCAGCCACGAGCATAACGTCCAATACGAGAGCGTCGACGTCATCTAATGAAGTCATTGGGGTTTCAGGCATGATGCTTTGGTCGCTCCCCAAAGCCGCCGATGCTTTGCTGATGAACAAATCCTCCCGCACCAAGCACCCCTTGCTCTTCAGGTGTTGAAGAAACTCCGGGTTCTGGTCATCGGTGGCGACGTACATGGGGGCTAGTGGTACGCATAGGTCTAAAACAGCCGCGTTCTTGTATGACTCGTAGTCACAAAGTAACGCGTCGTACGCCCCCGTCTTTTTCGCGTCGAATTCGTGCTGGGCATTCTTTTTACTTTTCTGCCTTTCGCTTTTCTGCCCGCACTTGTCGCCCCTGCGCCAGTGCAACGCGGTGTACTTCGGCGTAACTTTGAACGTGGTGGGGGTGGGGGTGAAGGGTTTTGGAGTTTTAGAATCCGGGGAGGAATCCGGTGAGGAATCTTCCCTATCGGAACCTTCCCACTTCTCAAGCACCATGGCTCGGACAGCGACAATGCCTTGTCCTGAATTTTCGCCGTCCAACGCCGTGTCCAACGTTCGCAGCGCGTCGGATTTGCTCTGTAGAGTACTCTCCTGACTAATTGCCCATACACTCGTCTTCACCCCTAGACCCCTACTCAACACCATAGAATCCACCGCGTGCGCCCACCAGTGGTGGAACTTACCAACGGGGCGGAAGTCCAGGGACTTCCACGCCAGTCGCGTTTCGCCATGCTTGTCTTTGTTGTAATCGGAATCGCTGAAGGTTGAGGCGACGCAAAGAGTTTCGGCTGAATTCTTTCCAGACTGTTTGCCCACTTGACCCTCTCTTTTACGCAATTCCCGAACCTGTTCTTCGTACGAGGAGTGCACGCCGGTTGGGGCGATGACCGCTTTGTTTAAATCAGCGCTGGTCAAGAACTGCACATCGTTCGGCTGGTTGTTCGAAGTGACGCACGCGTTTGGGAAGTCAATTGGAAAGTTCCGAACTCTCTCGGGCAACTTCTCGTCGCCCCACGATATCAACCTAGCATCGTTATCCGTCGCGCCTTCGCCTTTCAATCTGACATACTTATCAAACAGCAAAGGTCCTCCGTTCCCTTTCCCTGAAGCCGACTGTCCTAAATCGTAATGCGGGGACGTGAACACGGGCCAGACTACTAGCGTTCGGTTCAGTTCCCTCGCCATCGCGGCGTACGTGCTTACTCTTTTAAACTGATCGCCGAAACCAGCGCTGGTGGTTAAACCGATGAGGTACTTTGGGGGTGGAGAGTTTGTTGTGGGTGACTGTTTGCTCTGTGCAGTATCATCCCGCGCATTACCCTGCGCATCCCCCAGCGCTGGGAAGAACAAGTCGTCCAAGCCCGTGAGTGACGTGTCGTCGAGCTCGCTTTCGCTTTTCCCTTGAAACCTTCCAAGCGTCGCTTTCGCTTTCGGTGGAATCACTAAACCGGCGCGCGCCGCGGTGGGCGGTGAGGACTGGGATCTACGCGAATTTGAATGTTCATCCTGATCTCCGCGCGCAGTTTGAACCGTCCGTCCATGGAAAGCGCTTTGCCACCTTCTTTCACCCGACAACGCCAGGGTTTGCTTATCGGACGAGAACTTCGTAGGGAACGTCTTGAGGAAATTTGCAATCTCCACGTGGTTGGAGGTGGCGGTGGTTAACGTCGCCGCGGCGGCGCACGCGGCGCCCAGCACAAGCGTCGCACCTAAAACGACTCGCGCGCGCATCTTGTGCCGATGCGTGGTGACTACGCCGGAGTACTCCTCGTCGTCACTCGAGTCGAGACTTCCATCTGTAGCGCCTTCAAGATCGGAACGTCCGCCTTGAAATCGCGAAGGTTTCAGAATGGGCGTGAGCTCAGCTTTCGAGGCGGAGGGGTTGCCTCGACTGAGTGCGTGCCACCCTCGGGAACGCTTGTGTGAGTTCATGGTAGAAGAAGATGAGTTCAAGTCCTCGGAACTCTGCGACGTGCTCGCGCCGGAACCGCCACGCGCGTTGCCTCTCTCAACATCCTCGCTCGTTTCTTCCAGGACCCACTCGTCGCCGGATGAGTCGCTCGTCTCACCTCGACGGTCTCTCCGCGACTCTGCAGAACTCGAGTCTCCGCGACGCACACCCCGCGGAACCATCGCACCGAACACCGAACGCCCTAGCGTCCGAAGCCGTCAGCCGCGCGGCGGGGACTGAACACCACGCGGGAAGAGCAAATCTCATGGGTGTTTCATGGAAAGAGAAAAAATGAGAAATGTGTTTGCTGTCTCCTGTCTGGTATCGGCCAATGACCGGTGCGTTTCACGGGTGAATGACGAGTTATCGTTGCCAAAAATGTCCAAAAATCGATGACGTCGGGCCTTATCGAGAGTTGCTTTTTGCCGTGGAATTTGCCGTCGACTCTTCAATCAACGTCGCGCTCCCTCGTGTTCTCACGTCGAGTTCTCCGACCATCATGGCGGCGATTTCTGCTAACGCGCTCTGCGCGGTGATTGTGGTGGCGTCGGCGCGCGCTGGCGTGTCGTCCAGGAACGCGGCGGCGTCTATGCCGGCGATGCGCGGTTCGGCGAAATCGGTGGGCTTTGGTAGCGAACAGAGGCGAGGACTCGCGATGTCCGCCGCGCGCGGTGTCCGTTCCACCCCAAACAGAGGTTTCGAGGTTGTCGCGCAGGCTATCAGCGAGGTACGTAATGCCATAGTCACACAAATGCCACGCGTGGTGGAGGAAAACGAACCGGGAGGTCGCGACGCGCACGTAATACCCGTCCCCGACGCACATCGATGCCGCTTTCCAGTCGCCAAAACCCTTGACCTATTCGCGAAAAAGCCGGTCGCTGGTGGAGTCGTGTCGTGACGCGTTCGGCGAGGTTCCGCACGTCGAGTGCGACTCGAATCGAGACACACAGAGGGATGATACCTGGGTGAAACACACACCGCAGTTCATTCCTTTGTCTCGATGTCGTGTCGCGTCAAGGCGCGCGTCCCACCGCGCCTACGTGAAGTCGAGCCCTAAGCGATTGGGGACAATGCTCGTGACCATTATCCATTTTTTTGATGAGTAGCGCCCTCGTCACCTCCTAGAACATGTTGCTGACCTCCTGCACCCTTCCTCCCAACCTAAACAGCCCGAAGCCACCGAAGCCGCCCCCGAGTCCGCCGCGGACGCGGACGAAGCCGTGTGCTACCTGAGAGGCGTGCACATGTCCCCGTACAAGGTGCGCCGAGTTTTGGACGTCATCAGAGGTAAGAGCTACGAGGAGTGCCTCATCATGCTCGAGTTCATGCCGTACCGCGCGTGCGAACCGGTGTTAAACGCCCTGTTCTCAGCCGCGTCCAACGCTAAAAACAACCTGGGGATGAACAAAGCGAAGCTGTACGTGTCGGAGGTGTACGCGGATGGTACCGGCACCATGAAAAGATTCCACCCTCGCTCGCAAGGGCGCCCTTTCCCCATCAGAAAGCGCACCTGCAACATCACTTTGAAGATGAAGGAGCGATAAATTTTGATAGGGAGGTTGAAAGGTGGAGTTGGAGTACCTTTGAGGGATACTGATAGACAGAAAGCGCTTTTACGTATCATTCATATTCTTAACACGTCGCAATAGTCTCTAATTCTATTCATTCGACACTCTATTTTGTGTTTTCTCATCATCGACGTCATCTGCTTTGAACAACTCCACCTCGTCCTCCCTCCCTCCTGCTTTCTTTCCCTCATCCTTACTTCCCTTTACGCGTTCTTTCTTCTATCGCCAAATCAACGTCGTCTTTCTTCTGCACTTGGTGCATGGTGTACACGTACGTAGCGCCCGCTAACCCCAACAGCGTCCCCGCGATGAGGTAGTTGCCACCCGCGCGTTGCCGCGCCCAGTGGTTCGGGGGGAGGTGGTCAAGACCCATTCCTTTCGCTTGTGGCCGTTACAGCACGAACAAGCCACCACCCCTAGTGCGCGGTCACGCACACACCCAAATGGAACGTGTAAACGACGGTCTAACACGTATAGGACGACTCTGCGTGTGCCTCGTTGTGACGTCCAAAGATTGTTGGAAGTGAAACTATGGCAATGACTTTTCAATCCTCGCACGAGCGCGACGCGCGTGTTGGTCTCTATTCTATTTTATGACCATCTAAAGGCTAATTCTATCTATTCTAAGGTCTTAAACCACTCTAAACCCTACAACCCACGCACGCGATCAGAGTACTAGCATCATATACGTCATCTCAACCCAGCGGTAGGCTCGGTTACTATGAAGACCGTCGTGAAACAATATGGTTTTCTCGTCACTTCGCGGGGTGCGTTTTTTGGTTTTGAGGGTGCATCGAGACTAATTGCCCATACACTCAATACGTCTCAAGTCCTGCGCACGAGGTGGAGGTGGTGATACATAGGAGTGATACGTAGGAGCAGTCAGTGTCAGTACGTCTACGTCGAAGTTTACTCAGACTCGGAAAAACCAGTAAAGCTTCAGTCAGCGAACTGGGTTCGCAAGTTTCGTGCCAAGCGAAGACACGAATGTCTATAGACGCCCGCGAGGATAGGTTCACCCGTGTAGTCACGGCTTCCTCATAGGCGCACCGCGTTACACACAGAAAGGTTGCATCCTAAGCTTTTAGTTGTCCTTCTCAGGTAAAACAAGGCAAATAACTCAAGAGCTCTCGAGTCACAAAAACAAAAAAACAGAGCTCAACTCTTGTCCAAAAAACCAAAACTCATGTAACCATCGCGTCTCCCTATGCTCGGTGGAAGAAGAAGTCGTTTTGTGGTTGGTATGCGCACAGGCCAGGCCTACTAACAAACAGCCTCGAGTGTTGTCGTCACAGCATAGGGGGTGAGGCGATGGCTTTGAGTTTGATTTGAGTGTATGCGCAAACAGTCGGGCATCCAAAATAAAAAATAAATCTCCGCGCCGTTTCCAAGCGACGCCGCATCGAAGGAAAGATAGTAAGTCATTCCTTCCCGGCGAACCAGTATAAGCACGTGTGTTCTTCGGGCCGACGAACGCCGAGTTGCGGAATATATCCGCAAGCAGCTGCCTGATGTGACGGCCCGGTAAACTGTTTCGTCTCGGGAGGCGCGGAGAGAGGGAAAAAATAAAAAATCGTTTCTGTGCGTTGACCGGGAGCGTACCTGTAACAGGGGATAGAACATATGAACCGAGTGGAGGGGAGGTTAGGTACTGATAGTAACGCTCGAACGTAACGCTCAAACTCGGATAGTATATATGAGCTCGCTATCAGACTGAAAGCCCATACAAAAACAAATCGAATTTACGCCGAAATCCGTCAAGGTGCGATATATAAATCGCAACAAGATAGCGACATCAATCGGCGCGACCGTCCTTACAGGGCTTCGACCCCCCGCAAAGCCTTCCGCTTTCGCTTCAAGGGAACGGGGTGTTTGAGTATATAGAACCCGACACCCAACTAGATGAAGCCTTGAGGGATTTGATGGATGACTAAATAGTCATACAGTGTCAATACCCAGAAAACCAAAAAACAATCTCCGTCTCAAAACATCTAATTGGATCGGTCGAGGGATGTCTAGTCCCTATACTTGCTATATCGGCAGCGTCGTTGGACGAGTACAAAACACGGACCAAGTAGGTCGTCATGTCCAATATTTTTGTGTGGAGACGGGTTTCGTTACGGGTAAAACGGTGAAAGTAATAGGTCATGCCACAGACTTCCATCCAAAATAACCAAAACCTCCAAACGTAACGTGCAAGGATCAGTTAAAACTGGCAAGTTTATCCTCAGGCGTTGAGGTGGCCTTCTTAGTTTCAGCGTCGATCAATTGGGGAAAGAGATGTCCTCATTTCCTTGCAAACGTCGTATGGGTTTTTAGTCAGGCGGGCGACGGTATAGTCGAGCGAGTCTAGATTTCCAGGCTCGAATAAAAAACCAGCACGTACCTTCGCGGCTGATGTAACCAATCCATTCGCCGCCGTCGGGAGACTAAGTGCGACTAAATGCGCACCCCTACTTCTAGTAGCCGAGATCGCTATCAGCTACACCACCAATACACTACTAGTACTAGTATATCTGCGATTAAGAATAAGAGTAAGAACAGGTTAGGTCGTTAGGTACGGGTTATATGTTCTCCGGGAATGTGTGTTGTGGCTCGAAACATTCATTCGCGTCTTTCGCGACCGCGCTCGGTAGCGGCGACTGATAGACTATTTAGTGAGAAGGAATCCGATGTGTTTCCCCTGGACCACAAAAACCCACTCTACACAAAACAAGAAACCTATACCCGCTCAGAAGATTGTTTGGAACAAGTTTTCTTCACCAACCAAAGTCTCGAAGCGAGCTGGGTTAATAGCGTTCGTTCCTCATTGCGGGTTTTTACGAGTTTCTTGTTTGTGTGTATGGCGTTATAGTATGGAGAAAGCGAAAACGAAAAAACGTGAAAAGTGCGCCCTTCTCTTCGTAGATGCATCGACGCGTCGACGACGTCGCCGCCTCCCGTAGTCGCGACCCGCCCGTTTCTCGCGCCTCCATACCTCGTATGCGGTCAGATATATAATTCATGTTATTCAATCGTCAGAAAGCCGGCAAAGGCTTTGGTCGGACTGGGGCGGCATGCGTTGTCGTCACACCGCAGACGAGGCAAAGCGGCGGCGGCGGCAACAGAGCAACGAGATGGGGGCGCGGGCGGTCGGGCTGTTTGCGTGGGAAGAGGGTCGAGGGAACATCCATGAGCTGTGCGTACCGTTTGAGGTAGTACTACGGCTACGAACGGATCCCGAGACGCGATTTAGAAGGCATTCGACAATGTCTGCCGCCACAGCAGTGGGGCGGCAGGCAATTGTGATGAGCAGATTTCAGGTTTCCACCGTGAAAAGCGTGAGTAGATCCAAAAGTGGATTTTTCTGTGATAAAAATTGTCTCCGTCTACGCGCTTCATCCTCGAACCTCCCCTTCCCTCCTCAACACCACAAACTCACACCACCACCAGCTTTTCTTCCTCCCCGTACCCCGCGTCTTTTTTATGGGTTTCGAATAGCTTAATGACAGCGTCAACGTACTTAGCGTGCAATTGAATAATTTCATCTTCAGAATTGACATCCACGTTTCCCGTCTCAATGGGTTCGCCAAACACCACCGTTTGTTCCGCCATGAACGGGTACCAAGTCAGAAATCTGCCCCAGAAGATAATTAAAGGGATCTTCAGGTTCTTCAACAGCCAATCTCTGATTTTAACCGGCACGTTTAACCGCTTGTAGCACTTTTTTTCGCCAAACACGAACACGGGAACAAGCTCCGCGCTTTCCTTCACCGCCAACTTTACAAACCCTTTCCTTTTATTTAAAACAACAGTCGTGATGGAACTATTAGGATCTGTTGAGAATATCTCGCGGCTTCCTCCTGGGTACACCGCTACTGACATGTTGTTGCGCAATACGTTTTCAGCTGTTTTTCTACCGGCATCTACAGCCCCAAACCATAAACAGATCTCCCTACACCCAGGGACGAAAAACATCGGGCTCGCGCCCAAGACTCGAAACGGAATTCCCGGGAATAGTTTCTCCCACACCCCGCCGTAGACGTGAATTCTGCTCAATATCAAAATGCCATGCGGGTGCCAACCGAAGACGTACTTCTTTGAAGGGTTTAACTGGACGGTTCGCTTTAATCTTGCGGGAAAATAGCTCTGGGATAGCCCCCAAATCGGGTGCGTCCTAAGCGCGTCCCACGGTCTGCCTAGTTTTTTCTCAGAGCCGTCGAAGAAAGAAGGGAGGTAAAGGATTATTGTTACTGCCATCAACGCCTTTGCGGGTGTGGAGCTCATGAAGAACTCCCGGAACACGTACGCCACGCCTACGACGAACCAGCCGTAGAAGATGTAATGAATCAGGGCGAAGCCCCACAGGAGTTGTACCGTGCCCCAAAAAAGGGTGGGGGCTTGTCGGAACGTGATCTCCATTTGCTGTCCATCGCTACTGACTTTTTCTTGTCTCAGATTCAACGCGACAAGAGCCCTTGCGAAGGCGCCGGGCATTTTGTATGGGTAATTAGTCTAACAGCAACGATGTAGACACCGTAGCACTTTCAACCCTAATCCCTTTCAGACACACCCGTCTTCTGTCGGTCAAACGTGCACACCACGCGCCGCGCTCCAAGGTGTGACCGACTCGTTCGACAAAGAACCAAAAGCCAAAACTTTTGCCGTTTTTTGGTTTTGGGAGGCGAGCGAGTGCGAGATCTGGTTGATGTCCGAGAAAAAAGATTCCGACGGTCTGTTGACGGTCTAGAGTACTCAATATGGACCAGTTCCGCCTCCGTACGCACTCTCCAAGTCTCGGACCACAACTCTTCTCGCCACTTTCACAAAGTCATTCATTCGTCCACGCGCGATCAACATGTTCGACGCGGTGAAGGTGGAGCACCGAGGTGAAGGTAGCGGACGCGCTTCACATGCGAACTCGAGCCACGCACACGGCAATGACGACGGTAAGAAATCTTATGGCGGTTCCAATGTCCTTAAATCCAAAGCTGAGACGCAGCGGCAGATGCTGGACCGGCAAAACAACTTGATACACAAGGTGAATCACCAACGCATGAGTCGGTGGACGGGCGGCGCGTTGTTGTGGCAAATCACGGGAGGGTTTCTTGTGCTCGTTGTGGTGAGCATGGTGCTGACTAGTGGAAAGGGCGACGGGGCGCGCAAAGGGTGGGACAACAAAAGTGCCTTGCCGTACAACGAGTTGGACGATGGAGAGATTGGATCTCGATGGACGACGAGTAGATTGTGCACGCACTTCAATGCTCCTACGCCGAGTAGAGTAAGGTTCGCGTTCGGCATAAACACAAAAAAACAGACTGCGTTGCACACGAAAGCGTGGAGAAGGGTTGACGTGATTCAAGTTAACGTCGGGTTCAGGTTGCATGAAGATGCTAAGAATGGTGGCTCTGCGAAGGGATGGCGCAATCGCGCGAAACTCGCGTTTGACGCCGTCACGGGAATGAGGAAAGACGGCGTGCCCGTTGTCGTGAGTGATACCTCGCCCTACAGCGCTAAATCATCAGAGTTTGAGTTTGTAGACTTTCTGTCCACGTTCTTGTCTATGCAGCTATCCTCGGGACAAATCGTTGGAAGGGAACAAGGTCTGATGGTCACGTTCGTGGACCCGAGAGCCATCGAGGTTGGGCTGAAAATTCTGAGAAGGTTTATCGTCACGGGGCGAATTCCCGGTCCATTAATAATCGACGGCGAGATTCTTCCGGGACCCGGGGGGTTCTTGAGTCAATTAGGGTCTGTTTTTTACACCCCCCCCGAGCACGACAATTCGCATTCTCACAGTGAACAAGAACACCACTTATTTGTGCCTCCTGTTCCTGGGGATACTGACGAAACAACGAAAGCCGAAAGAATATATCATTCGTTTGATTTCGACCCGCGGTTTGATTTCGTGGATAAAATTAAAAAGTACACGCCGGGGGTTATCATCGGGATGAGGTGGAGCACGCACGGGGGGTGTGTAGACGGCGCGGTTGCCTCAGATGCCAGAGAAGCATACAGTGCATGGTACAAAAGCTCAGAGTTCGACTGGGACTGGGCTGAGTCTGAGCAAAGCGACGAAAATAACGCGCACCAATCCGCGGCGGCCGCGATGAAGATGTTTACCTTCGCGGGGGGGATGGCTAAAGAGTTGGCGGAGAGCGTCGCGAACGGGCGAAGGAAGGTGCTTGACCACGGGAAGGACCACGACGAGGAAGAGGAGGATGGTCATTACGATGACGATGATGATGACTCTGACTCGGATGAGGATGATGATGATGATTCCGAC
>MDSY01051287.1_pt1 | contig 15865 bp, 13 predicted proteins | sample 811131 | NCBI WGS metagenome assembly MDSY01 (sample SAMN05326643, study PRJNA326480) | marine metagenome | isolation source: seawater | place: Atlantic Ocean: South West | collected 2010
AACGAAATCGTCCCCGGGGGGGGGGGGCATTTCATGGACACGGTGATGAACCAAGGCCAGGCGCACATGTACGTCTTAGGCACGTTGATCATGTGCGTGTACCTGGGGTTCGACGGGTTCACGTCGACGTTCCAGCAGAAGCTGTACCGGCACTACACGTGTAGCATCCTGAACCAGATATTCTTCACCACGTGCTTCGGGGCGCTTTTTTCGTTCTGCTGGCTGTTAAGCACCAATCAATTGGTGGCAGTGGTTGGCTTCATGGGACGACACCCGGGCGCGATTCAGGATGTTTTCGTGTTGTCAGTGTCAGCGGCGGTTTCGCAGTTTGCGATTTCGTACACCATCTTCTGCTTCGGCGCGGTAACCCTAGCCTCGGTGATGACGTTCCGGCAGTTCCTCTCAGTGGTGATTTCGTGTTTCCTGTTCGGGGCGCCGCTTTCCGCGCCGCAGTGGGGCGGGCTCGCGATGGTGCTCGCGCCCGTTTTCGACCGGATTTGGCAGGAGCGTCAAAAGCCGGAGATTTTCGGCAAAGGCACGCCGGGTGGGGTGAAAACAAGAGGAGGGGAGGCGGATGACTGGGTGGATGAATCCCCTCGAGCTGGGGGTGGTTTCGGACCGACTCCAGGGCACGTTCCCGAGAACTATTTCAGTGCCAAAAATACAGGGCACACGCCGAGGTCGTCAAATAACTTCTCGCCTCGGTCGTCGGAAAACTTTTCGCCGCGATCGAGCGTCAGCGGGTCGGAAGGGTTCGGACGCGCGGACGCGGATGAGCGGAGCAACTTGTCAAAGAAAGAAGGGCGATGACGGTAAAGGCGCGCGTAGGACGCTCATAGCAGATAGATAGTAAGATACAGAAATAATACGAATGAACGCAAACGAATGTGAGAAAACAAGGGCGCGAAGCCACGCCAGCTAACTACCTGCAGATCTCCAGATCTCGAGTCGTGTATCAACTCGTGGACATCTTTCTAGATACGTGATTTATCAACTTGTGGCCCGCATGACCAGCTGTACGCCGTGCACTATAGACCATACCCAACCCACCAAAAATACGAAGCACATCAGCCACATCATGGCGAGGCATATCAAGCCATCCATGGCTTTGTCGCACGTGACGCATGCGATGAAAGTACCTACGCCAGGTAGAAACACATTAGCAACCAGTGCTAAAATTGCGATGGGCTTCTTCGCTTTGCACAGCGCATTCATGTGCGTGTTTTGAAGGAAGTCACCGATACTCTTGCACGCGGTGGAAACACGGGCAGCCATGGTGTGCGTCGTGGTGTGGGGGTAACGGTTTTCAAATGTCTTCGGCCAAACAAAAAAGTGACCAATAATTATCCGAATGCAAAACAGAGGGTTTTCCGTGCCCTCCCTCCACACCTCGACGCGCGGTGTTCCGTGTTTCGTCGATGTCCGGCAGCTTCGGTCTCGTATCCCGACCGTGCTTTGCCGCGGCGTCCGCCGCGGCGGCGCGCGTGCGCGTCTCGTCCAACGTGCGCTGTTCGCGCGCGACGGCGACGACCCATCGCAAATCCTCCTCCGCCGCCTCCACCTCTCGGGTTTCGGGAGACGTGTCCTCTGCTTCGCACGCTGCGAGAGGCACCCATGTAGCCACACAAGCCCGCAAAGGCGGGTTCATGGCGAAGATGGAAGAGGCGCGGGAAGAGCAAGGCGCTGCGGTGGAGTTCACCCTCCCGTTATCAGTGCAGAAATACCCGCATCAAAGCCTTCGGAATAAAAACACGACAATCGGCATTTTCGACGATGAGCTCGCCAAGCTATCCGCGGCGATGTTCAAGCTGATGTACGAAACCGACGGCGTGGGTTTAGCCGCACCGCAAGTCGGGGTGAACTGCCGGATGATGGTGTACAACGAAGCGGGGGTTGCGGGTGAAGGAAAGGAAGTGACACTCGTGAATCCGAAAATCACGAAATTCGCAAAACAAAAAGACCTGTTTGAGGAAGGATGTTTATCCTTTCCCACGATTTACGCGGAGGTGGAGGTACGAGTGTTTGATTTTAGTTTTCCTTCAGCGCGCTTTGAATGTTTTGAATCATAGAGCTCTACGTACCCGTCACCCGAAACACATAAAACCAAGCCGGTGATCACACAAACAACAAATATACGCTAATCCCAGCAAATTATGCCGATACGCGATGAGCAACTTTCAGTGAGGCTTGGTCTGATTCTTTTTGGGTTTTTGGATTTGATTTTTGGATCCGATTCTCGTATCGTTCCCGGACATCTCTGCTCGCTCTTCACTTGACGCTTCAACTCTCGTCTGACTGTTCACATCCTCCTCTCCCTTTCAAAATAACAGCGCCCGACCGGGGTTCAAATCGAGGCGCAAAACCTCTCCGGGAAGAAGTTCAAAATGACCCTGGACGGGTTCGAAGCACGCGTGTTCCAGCACGAGTACGACCACCTGGACGGAGTTCTTTTCCAGGACCGGATGAGCGATACGGTCAAGGCCACGATCCAGGGGAAACTCGACGAGTTGGTGGAGAATTTTCCAGCAGACGAGCCGAAACAACTTTGATAAGGTATTTTAAGATTTTTACATTTTCAATCAGCATAGACATCATGCTTCTCTCGTGTCACTCCCTCAGCCTCCCCTCACCACCAGCGCTCTGGTGACTATGAACAGCCCCGTGGTGAACCCTATCATGTGCAGTCCTCGAAAGAAATCCCGGTCCCAGGTGAAGCCGTACACGGAGATGCGTAAGGGTTGGTCGCGGAATGACCCGAGCACGGCGCTTCTCGAGTTGAAGTTTCGCCGAGTAGTATCCTCAGTATCTTCTGACTCATTACCCATACTATGAATACCCATGCTCTCCTCCAACGTCACGTCCGCGTGTCTTTTCGAGGCGAAGCCTGTTACTTTTTGTAACCTGTGCGTGACGATCGCGGCCGCTCTTACGTTCAGCACGACGCACAAAACTCGGCACAGAAACGAAACGGAGTCCATAGGTGAGGAGCGGAGAGAAGAGAGGGAGAAAAAACGTAAAATACGTTGTTTATCCGTCCGCACCATTCTTAGCGCCACCGTAAAGGTTTCAAAAAACACCAGTACGGCGGTGATTGCAAGGAAAAACCTGAACCTTCGGCTTACGTTCTTCAGGAAGTAACGTAACTGCTCGTTCTCCGTGTGCATCACGCCGGCGCCTCGAACGCCCGCGAGGTTGGTGGAGGTATCGTTTCGGGAAATAATCGAAACGTCGTCGTCTCCGGAACTTACATCCACGGAAAAATCGCACGCCGTATCGACTCCCCACTTCTCAAACCTCGAGAGGAACTGGTTGAGGTGACCCATCGCGACGCCGCACGCGACCCTGAAAAAGGCGCACGCGGTGAGAAACACCAAGACCGTGTACGTCTGTGAAACCGCGGTGAGAAGTGTTAACGACACTTCCGCAAATAAATGTTGTCCCTGAAAGCGTTTCGATTTCTCAAAAGTCCGCACAACTCGCGAAACCTCCCACGCCGTCACCAACACGCGCACTAACACAAACGGAAGGAAGAACAAAAAAGTCTCAGGACGTAACCGTCGTCGCACTAAATCTACTTGTTTTCGGTGCGCTTCCGTGGTGATTCGGTCGTGCACATCACTTTCTTGGTGGTATAAAAACGCGCACTCGCGGGGGGACGTTCGCGCAGACAGAAACAGCAAACGCCACGCCGTAGCGAACGCGAACCACTCGAACAAAAGGGAATCGTATCTGCGGTCGCAGAGCAAGCGCAGTACGGGTATAACACATCCAAGTAAGAACGCGATTATAGGTATCTTTTGTCGGTCCAACACAGTCGGCACCCCCGCGAGGCGCATCGACGACGTGACGGCGCGGAGAGCGGGAGATTCGACGGGTTCAAAAGTAGAAGTTTCAATAGTTCCGTCTTCATCGTCGTCCTCGTCGCCTCGCCGAAGCGGAAGCAACGGGCGAGACGGGTCGGAGTCATCGTGACGGTTTATTTGATCATGGTCGTCATCATCCTCCTCCTCGTCCTCCTCGTCCTCGTCGAGGATATTGGACAACACCCGGTGTGGTTTCTTTTGTTTTCGTGACGGGGACTGTAAAAACCACGTCGGGTTTCGAGTCGCGGGAGTCGCTGCCGCGGTCGCGCTACGCCGGAGAAGCACCGGAGAGGGCGGACCTGACCCGGTGGATGGCAGAATGCGTCGCATAGCACTCTCACCGAGTAGCGCGCGTACGTCCTCGGCGTTCTTGTGCCTCGCGTCCTGTCGAGGTCGAGGGCGCACGCCTGACGCAGAAGGGGTACGGCGGACTTGCGGAGCGGCTTCTAAGCCTGTACAGAGTGCAGTGGGTTGCGGGCCAGTCGTGGCGCGACGAAGCAACGACGTGGCCCTGGGCGTGGAACCGTCGGAGATCGCATCGAAGCTCATGATGGGAGACGCGCGCGATGGGTCACACACCCGCAGACACCCTGTGCCTCGCGCTCTGGACCCCTCACGGCCACAGTGTACTTTTTGAACTCGACTAAAAGTTACGTTGTTGCTTTGACCTGTCCTGCAGATGCCACAACTGACGGCACGCGGGTTCGGGCGGCGTCGGCGGGTTGGCGCCATGGAGCGTCTGCGCGATGTGCTTGAAAAGTCCCAGAGGGCAACGGACAAAGTCACGTCCATCGTGCGGCACACAGATGCTCAGCTGCTGGAGCTCCAGGGGCTGATGGGCCCTGTTCAGGAACGCGCGCAGTCGCTTTCCAACGCGCACAAAAATCTCACCACCGTCCGGGATGAGACGCGCGTGTGGCTCGAGCACGTGGGTGCGATTTCGGTTGCGGAAGCCAGGTCACCAAGCGGATTCGAGGACGAGGACCACGACGACCCGCACGCTGATCACGGCTTCTTGCGTGTGCTGGACAAGGTCGTTTCCGCGGAGGTTTTCTTCAGCCACCGAAGGGCATTCAAGGGTGCCGAACAGAGTTGGCGAAAAGCGGGTACGATCGCGAATCATTGCATCAGCACGTGCGAACAAGAGTTCGCGAAGCTTCTGAGAGAGTTGCACCGGGAACGCAGACGCACATCGGTTGGCCACGGAGTCAACGAAACACGAACCACAAAGAAAGCGCCCGCACCGCCTCCGCCGTTCGGGAGCGACGCGTGGGAAACGCACGTCGCGGCGCGCCAAAACTTTAGTTTCTCGAAATCGATTAAATCCCCGGAACTCGCGAGTTCGATGAAATCTCTCTCCACGCCAAATGTGACGGATCGAAAGCCTAGTTTGTCACACCAGAACGCTATTCACATCAGTACCAAGGTGGGGCGGATGCCGAAACGACTCAACGCCCTGGCGCGAACCCTGCTGCAGTACTCGGATTTGGAGATTTCGGGATCGAAACGCAACGGCGGTGACATCGAGCAAATTTACGTCAATGCCAGGGCTGACGCGCTTGAAGAGGCGATGTCTGTACACCTAGACGCAGAGTCGTTGCGAGGTCTTGAAGATCACGAAAACAGCCGTAAAACCAAAAATGTATTCAGGGATAGCGAAACCTTCCTCGCTGACGCGACGCGGCGGGTAAATACTTTAGAACGTCAAATCAAAAAGTGGAGTCACGAGCAAAACACAGCGCGGCATATTTTTTCCTTTGACGAGCTCTTGGACGATACCGAAAATGATACTAAATACTCCATGCGTACTGCGTTGGACAAGCTTGACAAGCGTGGTGTCGATATTGCACGGCGTGTCGGTCCACTTGTGGTCGACCAGGTTGTGCGCAGAGCGTTGGCGTGGACGCACGACTTGCATGCGCATTTATCAAATAATAAAAACCCGAATTCCATTTTAGCGTCGCTCCACGCGAAAGAAAATCTGACGCGTTTGCGCTGGGTGATGGAGACGTCGCCTGAGGTGGGTGTGTTTTCCGAGGCGTTCGGTGTGTGGGACACGGCGGTAGCTACTGCTGAGTCCGCTTCACTCGTCGCGTTTGGATTGATCCACTCGTTCGTCGAAACCGAGGCGGAGAAAATAGCAAACGTGGTGAATACTTTGAATCCAAAAGACGCCGCCGATGCGACCGCGGCGTTCGTCAACAACGTCGCTGAGTTCGTGACGACGTTGTCCGAGTGCGACAACGCGCGTGCGGTGCTGTTGAGGGAGGGAGTGAAGGAAAAGCAAAAGAGGGAAATCCAAACTCAATCCCAGAACTGCAGCGATGACGACGGGATTTTGGATTTCACGGACTCGGACGAAGACGAAGACGAAAATAAATCCACCGCCAAACTCGTTCCGTCCAAAACGTTTGAAGACGAAGACGCCGCGTTTTCGAAATTCGCAAGTCAAGTGCTTGAAACAGCAGTAACCGCAGTGGCGCCTGTTGTGGAAAGGAAAACGAAAGAATCAAACGAATCAAAAGCTTCCTCAAAGAAACCGAGTAAACCCCAAAGCGGTTTGCCAGCAGTGCTCCGTTCCGCGGCGGCGGACGAGGCGTTATTTTCGTCGCAACACTCGGAAGCGTCGCGCCGGGCGTTTGGGGAGGGTTGGGCGTGTCGTTCAAAACAGCTCGTATCGTCCGCTGTCGATGCATACATAGAGGCTGCATGGGGCAATGCCTTGGACGCGATGACGCTCGATTCAAACTCACCTCCTGGCAAGAACCTCACCGAGAAGCAGCGACAAGTGGTGAAGGATAAGTTCAGTTGCGTTAATTTGGCGTTTGAGCACTGTGAGAAATGTTTTTGCAATTCGTGGGTCATGCCTCGGGGTGAAACTTCTGACGCGCTTCGCACTGCAGTTCGTGACAAAGTAGTTGTGGCGTACAAGCACTTCTACAAAACCTACGTAAACAGCGGGTTTACGAAGAAACACCCGGAGAAGTACATCAAGCGGTTGCCGGAGGAGGTCGTGGCATTCGTGGAGGGGCTGTTTCGGGGGGCTGATTAGTTTTGTCATGAAATTCCACGCGTAACGCTTTTCTGGGAAGACTCGACGCACACAACCACGCGCATACGCCTCCCTCCCTATGTCTTCCAACGCGAGGATCGGTGCGGAAACTCGCTCGCGTAAGTGAAAGCGCGATATCCGCGATGCTACCGCGGCTAACGCGGGCCAGGCCTTCCCTGGCCTCCCGAACTACCTCGTCGTCGCGCACATTTTCAGATCTGAGTACTTTGACGACCCCGCAGATCTCGCACGGCTCCCAGCGGTGAGCAGTGCGATGCGCAACAGGATGGCGGCGACGGGGCTTCGGTATAAGGAGCTTACTACAAACCATGCCACGGAGGTCGGATGTTTAAGCGCATTGCAGCGCCTGCAACGGCAAGGTCTTCTGTCGCATCGAGAACTCCTTTGTGTGGCAGCGGCGAGGACCGGACAGCTCGAAGAGTTGAAGCCGCTGCGCGAGAACGGCTGCCCGAGGCAAGAGTCGACGTGTTGGACGGCGGCGCAGGGCGGGCATCTCGTAGTGCTGCAGTGGGTACACGCGAACGGATGTCCGTGGAGTGAGTACACGTGCGGGTTCGCGGCGGAGGGCGGGCATATCGAGATGCTGCAGTGGTTGTGCGAAAACGGCTGCCCGTGGGACTATAACACGTGCAATTCGGCGGCGAAGAAGGGCCACCTTGAGGTGCTGCAGTGGGCGCGCGCGAACGGCTACCCGGGGAACTTTGAGACGTGCATATTTTCCGCGAAGGGTGGGCACCTCGAGGTGCTGAAATGGGCGCACGAGAACGGCTGCACGTGTGAAGAGTTTACGTGCATATGGGCGGCGAGGGGCGGACAACTTGAGGTGCTGATATGGTTGCGCGCGAACGGCTGTCCGTGGAATAAGTATACGCTCAAAAGTGCGAGAGCCTTGGTTCATCTCGAGATCGTAAACTGGGCGATAGCGAACGGGTGCCCTGATAGTAGCGGTGATAGTAGTGATGAAGATTGAGGTCTTTTAGCAGTCTACGCTCTCTAACAAAATCATATTCCTATACCTCGACGCTACTCATCTCGCTACTCATCTCGTTTTGCATTGCTACTCCCTCCTGCATCTACCGGCAACAATTTAAGTTTCGTGATTTCACCTTCAGTTGGAAAGTCGTCCACTAGCAGCACGTCCCCTGACGCGTCGCTCTCTTCCGCTATTTCGTCAATCACGCCGAGCCAATACACGACCATCCCGGGCCCGAATCGATTGACGTACCCTTGAAACTGCTCATGGCCCCGTTCCAAGTGCACCACGGGGTCGCAAAACGACGCTTTTGAGTCGATCCAATTCACGACTCGGCCGTTCACCGCGATGGGGAGCTCCAGTTTAATGTCAGGCGTCTTGGCGTGGCCCTCCAAACGCAACGTCTGCTCGGTGACGAAGGGAATTTGTAATTCTCGTAAGCGGTTTTCCAGTAAATCTTCGTACTCCCGTCCCGCGGTGTGCCGCAACGTATCCACCGCGGGGCTCGCGACGTGGTCCCACAGCACGCACCGCTCCACGTCTTGCTTCAGACGAGAGCATAGGGAGGGGCCGTGTTCGTGACCTGGGCAGTTTTCGGGAGGAACCTCCGGGATCTTCGCGAACGGATCCCGCAAACACGGGCCGATGGATTTGTGGCTCAGGTGTAACAAGTGTTCCAGTAACAGCCGCATGAGCTGGCACGGGGGAAAGTCAATCGCGTTCGCAATCTCAAACACGTCCTCGCCTGATAGGTACCGTTTGGCGTGCGCCTCGATTTGACGCACATGTCGCCCATGTGCGGCTTTGATTCGACGCGCGCTTTCTTGGCTGAAGATGCTCACCAAAGCGTCGAGGGAGACCCCCGGATGTTGCGCTTTCAGTTCGTCCATGTCGGGGAACGTGTTGCACGGCAACGACAACATACGCGCGCGTATGGACTCGTACGCCGCGAGCTTCATACCGTAGAGACGGAGGCGGTCAAGAAATCGGCGGTCAAGGGCCAGAGCCCGAGCCCCGCGAGCGCCGAGGACAGTGCGCGATTTGAACTGGTATGCCCACCTTTTCGACTCGCGAGGTGCCCACTCGAATTTCATTTTTGATGACGAAACCTTCCGAGTCCTTCCGAGATCTGAAGACGCATTCCGAGTCGCACCTCGCACCCTCTCAACCAAGTATGAACCTCCCCACTGAATACGGCTGGACCCTCGTCGCCCTCGGCGGCGCCGTGATGACCACCATCTACGGCGGCATCAAGGTACGCTCTCCCCATTCGTTTCTAACTCGCCGTGTCTACACCGCCGCCACCCGAAGAAAAAAGAACAACTACTGACATGTCACATTCACCGCAATCTCCCAGGTCGGCATGGCGCGCAAGAAATTCGACGTGCAGTACCCCACCCTTTACGCTGAGTCTTCGCACAAAAACGCAAAGGCGTTCAACTGCGTGCAACGCGCGCACCAGCAAACTCTTGAGTGGATGGCGCCGGTGATGGTGCTCACTGCGACTACCGGAATGGTTTTCCCAATCACCGCCGCGCAGGCGTGCGCCGTGTGGACTGTGGGCAAAATCGTGTACATCAACGGCTACGGCGGCGGTGGCCCGAGCAAGCGTCATCTAGGCGGCGCCATCGCGCACCTCGGCGATGTCACCCTGATCGTCATGTCCTTCGTCGCAGGACACAAACTGCTCAACGCGTAAGGTGACGAGAAGGTCGCAATTCCATTTTTTTGAGAGAAACCTAATAGACAGCATCTAATAGACACAGCATACAAGTAGCGTAGACACAATGAACGAGAAGTAATACTGCTAAATACATATACATCGAGACTCTAAGTTTTATAATCAGTCTCTATTTCTTTTTCCACTTATCCGAGCGTCGTCCGGGGGGCAAGTCTTTCTTTTTCTCTTCGGGGTTCTCGTTTTCGGTCACCCCGTCTCTCCTATATTGTTTGTGGTTGTCGATGCGGTCGCCGTCACTACTGGCGGCCATGTGCCCCCGGTTGTTAGTCCCGGCCTCCGGGTCCCAGATCCGCTCCAAACCCATGAACGCCTCCGCGCGCACGATGTTATCCAGCCACAGCTTGTCCACCTTTGGGGGCGTGGGGTCGTCCAAAGAAATAGCCACGCGGTGCGAGTGAAGCACCTGTAACTCCTTCCCCGCCGCGGCGCTTAAGATCTTCGCCATGCCGTCCACGGAGAGACCGCCAGCGCCGGTGTACTCGCCCTTGAACTTTAAAAGCGCGGTGCCTGGTTGAGGCACCGGGGGTATGGGGATGTGCTTGCCTTGCAGCGCCACGTCAACCGCCCCCTGGTCCATAAACTCCAAACCCAAAAGCTGGGGCCGCAACTCCACTTTTCGCGAGTTTCCTTTCTTGGACTTCTTCATGATCGTAAATTTATCCATCGCGAGCGCGGCGGCGACCCAGTTTTGCCAATCCTCAGCGGTGGTGTTCGCAGCAGCTTCCGCTTCAGCTTTCACCTCAGCAGCCGCCGCGACGACCGCATCGGCAACCTCCTCCTCAACGCCAGGCGCGAGGGGGATGCCGTCGCCGTTCTTGCCCGCGTCGAAAAACCTGCGCGAAGGAAAAGGAAAAGGAAAGGCGACGTCAGGTGGGGTTCTAAAATGTATGTATACCACGATAGCTTCGTGACACATCTTAAAATGGGAGGGCCTCCGCCTCGAAAATCGAAAAAAGTCGTCGCTCCAGGTCTCATTAATACATTGCGTTAACATTCATGGACATCAGATCCGAAAGATGGTGTTTTTTTGAATGGAAATAATCCTCGACCAGAACGACTTTTTTCTTTTTATGCGCGAGACGCGAGCGAGAAAGCGAGAAAAAAGAAAAAAAAGTGAGCCACTTACGCTCCACCACCCTCGACGTCCCAGCTCGGTGCGTCTCCAGCGCCGCCCGCAGTGACGCCTGGCTTAGCCACCGCTCCAGGCACGGCGACATGGACTAAAAACTCCGCGGAGATCAACAGCTCATTCATGGATTCCTGCGAGTGGGGGGTGTGGAGTTGAGGTTAGTCGGGATATTACACGAATCGAAAAAAACAGAAACAAAAACTTCTCGCGTCTCTTCGTCTCTCCTCGATGGGTCGGAAATCATCGCCAAATGTAAAAGGTTTTGGTCTCACGAGTTGCCTTCGAACATCTAATTAGTTAAAAAGGGTATCGTCATTCCCATCGGAGTAGGTGAAGAGACGAAGAGTACGTCGCGCCGGGTATGGAAAATAAAAAACAGAAAAAATTTCGAAATCGAAAAGAAAGTCACTTACCATGTACCGCCCGTTGAGGTACTTCACGGGAAGGTCTTCAACCTCTGTGAGCCGCATCCCTGACGGTAGCTGCTCATCGAGATTTATGCGCACAACCTCAGGATTCATGTTCTCAGTGAGTGTGATTTCCATCATCTCCGCCTCGGAGGACGCGCCCAGCGGCAGCGCCATGGCGGTTGAGATGCGCGGGCGGCTCGAGTACGGCGAGCGCGTCATGGACACCGGCAGAGAAGCGCGACGCGCGGCACGTTCCAGTAACCGCAAAGTATCCAGGTGTCCTATGAAGCTCTCCTTGCCATCCTTCGTGAATCGGAATCGTAACCTTTGAGTCCTCCTTCCATCGGGCTCGTAGTGCCCCTCAAACACAGGCAACGGCGGAACCTGCGCCACGACGTTTTCGCCAAACTCGTCCCCGCACACGCCGCACTCGGTGCAGATCCCGGAGTGCGAGCAGTCTGGAACCGTAATGCCTTCAAGCGCCTTTTGCAAATCCGTTTTCAGCCACCACTTGGAGATCCCGGTGTCGATGTGGTCCCAGGGGAGGGGGGCGTCCAGTCTTGTGTCTGCTAAAGCGCCTCTGTCAACGCGGCCCTTGCCCCCCCCACCTTGCGCGCGGTAATCCGCGTCACCCAATTTTTCAAGCACGTCCCACTCGCCTTGCACGACTTGGCGGTACTTCCAGTCTAATCCAGCTTCCGCGATCGCTCCGTCGAAGGCTTTGAACGAAGCATCTTGGCCGTCCCACCAAGTGTCTTTATGCGCGCCGAGTTCCCATGATCGTTTAATCACAGGACACAACGCTCGGTCGCCGCGCCCGATGAAATCCTCCATGGCGCTAATCCGGATCGACGTCCAGTTTGATTTAACGTTGCGCACCTTCTTCAGCGCCGCTTTCAAAAGCGTACCCCGGCGTTCAAACTCATCTGTCGACACGGAGTGCCATTGGAACGGCGTGTGCGGCTTCGGGGTGAAGTTGGATAAGGTTAACGTCAAGGTGAGCTCGTCTCGCTTCCGAGCAGGGTGACCCGCTACGGTTTTAATGAGCCACTCCACCGTCTCGGCGATTCCCAAAACATCCGCGTCCGTCTCCCCGGGCAAGCCGATCATGAAATACAACTTCACGTTCCTCCACCCCCTTTCATACGCAGTCTGTATGCCGTGTAACAGCTCATCATTGGTCAAGCCTTTGTTCACGATGTCACGTAGCCTTTGCGTGCCGGCTTCGGGGGCGAAGGTGAGACCCGCCTTACCGGCGCCGCCAAGAATGTCAGCCACTGAATCGTCAAACCTGTCGATTCTTTGCGACGGCAACGAAAGGGTTACGTTTTCATCCTTTAAACGGTTTTTAATCTCTAAACCGACTGACGGTAACGCGAGGTAATCGGAGCAAGACAGGCTCAACAGGGAAAACTCGTTATAACCCGTATCCCGCATCCCCTGCTCCACCGCTTGCACCACAACTTCGGGGTCGACGTCGCGCGCCGGGCGCGTTAGCATCCCAGGCTGGCAGAAACGGCACCCGCGAGTGCACCCCCTGCGGATCTCTACTGTGAGCCGGTCGTGCACCGTCGACACGTACGGCACCAGCCCTATTTGCATTAACGGGTTAGGGTCGGAAACCCGTCGCTGCACGCGCTCGGGGACGCCTTCCCTGATAGGAAAAACAGCGCCGCCCCAGCCGGGTGGACTGTCGTAGAACCTCGGGACGTACACACCAACTACTTCTGTGGCAAGTCGGTACAAGGTCTCCTCCCTCGTCAACCTGTCCTTTTTGCATTTCTTCAAGCAAATCCCAATCTCAGGCATGATATCCTCGCCGTCGCCGATGCACACAAAGTCGCAAAAGTCGGCAACCGGTTCCGGGTTCGAGGTAGCGGTCGGTCCGCCGATGAACACAAGCGGCCAGCTTCCGTTATCCACGTCCCACACTTCGTCAGGGTGGTCGTCTCTGTCTTTTGAATCGATAGGCACGCCGCTTAAATGGAGCATCTCGAGAATATTGACAGCACCTAATTCATAAGCCAGACTCAATCCGAGCGCGTCGAAGTGCGCTAGCGGGCGTTTACTTTCCACGGCGAACAGCTTCCTGTCCGTGCTCTTCATCAGCTGTTCCATGTCCTCCCCCGGGAGATACGAGCGGTCGCACAAAACCCCGTCCATGTTGTTCAGGATCGTGTACAGCACGACATGGCCTAAGTTGGAAGCGCCGACTTCGTAAATCTCGGGGTACGCCATCGTGAACCGCACCTCGGCGGCTTCCCAATCTTTGTGCACTGCGCCGATCTCATTTCCGAGGTAACGCGCTGGGGTTTGAATGCAACTCCACTCCAACTTCGTGAACCCCGCGATCGTGCCATCGCTGTCGTCGCCGGCTAAAATAGCCTCCTCCGCGCGCATCTCCGCGTCCGTGCGGGACGGGCCTGGAGGCTCAGCCACCGCGGCGCGGCAAGGGGTGGGGCGCGCATCGCGAATGCGATTGCGAAGAAAAGGGGCGGTGGCGGCGGGTTTGCCGGACCTCTTCAACGCGCGTCTCGATCCACCGGGGGCGGTACCGGCAAAGAACGCGCGTGTCTTCGCCGATAACGCCGACGTCGAACACGGCATCGCCGCAAAGGAAGTGAGCGCAGACTCCGAGTGCGACCCTCGCGCTGCGACGAGTGGGCGTTCGCGCTTTTAGGTTAAGCAGGGCGCTTTTTCGGAGTGTCGTCGCAATTGCTGACCTGGATTTTGAGCTGATCGGAGTTCGAATGAGAAACACAAGGGGCCGCGCGCCGGACAAGCATGGGCAGCGGCGACCGCCTGGTGGTTGCCACGCTCGGGTTCCTGTCGTTCGGCACGTTCGCGGCTATATTCGCGGCGACGCAGGAAAGGAAAGTGGAGCGTTACAAACGCGAGGGCCGAGCGCTGCCGCCTGGGTTTCGATAGCATTTCGTATTTTAGACTAGACGCACGTGATGGACGGGAGGATGGAGACGGGTTTAGACGTGTTCGCGGATGCCGACGAGGACGACGAGGTTCCCTTGATCACGTCAAGCACCAACACATCTCCTCAAAACAGAGACGCCTCACTGCTCGTCTCCACGTTCAACCTGGCGAACTGCGCAGTGGGCGCGGGCGTTCTGAGCGTGCCTTATGCGGTGAGTGAACTCGGTGCAGTATTAGCATTAGTAGCGCTGCCTGCGGTAGCCGCCGTGGTTATCTTCACCCTTCACGTCCTCATCAAAGCCGGCGATGTATACGGCGCAGTGAGCTACCAGGAGCTTGTATCAAAAGCGTTGGGTCCACTCGCCGCGCACTTCGTGTCCTTTACGTTGATTCTGTACATCGCCGGCTCGTGCGTCGCGTACACCATAATCGTCGCCGATGCGTTCGCGTCCGTGTACGGCGCGTTGGGTATGTCAGGGGCCGTCGCACCTGGCGTCTTCGGATTCGAAAGGACTACCGTGATCATCACGACGAATCTATGTATACTGCTTCCGTTGAGTTTGCTGAGACGCACGAAGCACTTAGCGCCGACGTCGACGGTGACTATTATCGCGCTTCTGTACACGGCGCTCGCGGTGGTCAAGGAGTTTTTCAGCGACTTGGTTTTTTATGACGGTGGGATTGAGCATTGTTTGGACGGGGGTGGAAATTATACAGGGAACAGCAGCTCTACGTGGAGCAACAGCTCAAACGTGTTCCACAACAACAGCGGCACGTTGAACACTACCTCGACGCATCACAACAAGGTATCATTCCACGCCACCGACAATTACTCCGTCGGTTCTGTTACGTTCGCAAATCGATCAATCGATTTGTGGCGCTTCGACAAAAACGCCACCCTAGCGCTACCCATCTTCGTCTTCGCGTTCCAGTGCCACATCCAGATTCTGAGCATTTACGCGGAGTTGAGGGACGAGAAGGAGGAGGTTGAGGTGGGAGACAATGTGGGTGAGGCGGACGATGAGGAGGTCACTGTGGACGCAAGTGACAATGAAGCGACCAACGCACTCTTCCGCTTTCAAAAATCCCAGTCGCGTAAACGCCAGCGCTCCATGTTCCGCGTCGCAACCGCCGCGACGACGGTTTGTTTGCTGGGTTATTTACTCGTCGGCTTGTGCTGTTACCTGAACCACCCTTCCGTTGATTCGAACATGTTAAAATCGTACGACACTAAAGACCCGTATATGCTGATCGCCACAGTGGGCATGGCACTCAGCGCCGTCGGAAGTTTCCCGATGAACCAGTTTTCTGCGCGAGCGGCGCTGGACGATTTATTAGCCGCTGGGTTTGGGTGGACGCCGGCGGCACCTGGGCTCGCCCCGATCGAACGACACGTCTCTCAGACGTTAATGTTCCTGTTAGCCACCACATTAACCGCGTTGCAGATCGAGGACTTGGGTAAGGTTTTTCAGCTCGTGGGGAGCACCGCCGGCGTGTTGGTGATTTGTTGGGTCCCGGCGGCGCTGTTGATCATTCCGAAGCCGAGGGATAATGTGAGACATGGAGATGATAACAATGACCGCGATGAGCACGTGTTTGGGACCGATTATAACCCCTCGTCCACGTCAAGAACCTACCAAGAGGGTGACGAAACACAGCACAGAGGGCATTCGCGACGAGGGCGGACTCGGGGTGAACACTGGACGGACGGGGGGGGGAGCATCGGGAATTTGCACGATTTAGTGGGG
>MDSY01154633.1_pt1 | contig 15865 bp, 9 predicted proteins | sample 811131 | NCBI WGS metagenome assembly MDSY01 (sample SAMN05326643, study PRJNA326480) | marine metagenome | isolation source: seawater | place: Atlantic Ocean: South West | collected 2010
ATAATGGTAAATTCGGAATCCCAATAAAGTCATCCGGACTTGAGGATGAAGATGGAGGAAATACACTTGCAAATTCTCCAAGTTGACTTGGTTTATGTATAAGAGAATGTAATTGTATAGCTTTAATTTTCATTTTACATCTAGAAGTATCTTTTTCTACAGATAAAATCATAAAAAATGGATATATTGCTTGACCATTTAATGTGTTGATTGTTGTTATGTCAATTCCATATATATTTTGATTATTTGGTTTAGATGTAAATCTAATTATATCTCCAGATTCAACAGTAAACAATTCATCAAAAAGTTGATATTCAAAATCTACTATTATTTGCTGATTCATTTTTTGCATCAGATTATATCTACAAAATTCTCTTGCAGTAACATCATTTCTTATAAAATCAGAATTAAAAGATATGTAGTTTTTAGATAAATCTTCATTATCTAAAATTCCATAGTATTTTTTATATTCATCTTCATAAGAACTAAAAGTTGGAATAAAATCATGCAAAGTAAACTGCTCAGTACTTTTTATATACGTTCCACTAGAATAATCTTTCTTATAATTTAAAGAAATTGAAGACTTAACATCTTCTTCTCTTGTTCTATTATATTTAAAACTTATTGCATTATTTGGATTTACAGTATAATGTTCTTGGTCTGTAGTATAAAAGTCTTTAATGGTTGGATGTTTTACTGAACCTTTTGATGAACTATAAGTAGTAAAAGACTTAGAATTTAAATTTATGTCTGTTAACAATGTAGATATTCTAGTTTTGTCTGTAATTGAAAAACCTAAATCCCACTCATCTATATCAGAACCTTGCTTCGTATGAATTGCTCTAGAACTATCTGTGCTTTCTTTAGAAAAAACAGTATCGTCAAAGTTATCTAATTTATATTCTTGAAATAATATATCATTAACTATATCTGCTGGTTTTGTTAAAATTCCATCAGATAGTTTATAAGAATGTTGATACCTAAATACTCTATTTTCATAATTATCGTTTTCTGTTTCATCACTTCCAAAACCATCTCTATTTACCCTTGCAGAAAAACCCGGTTGACTATGACCTTCTCCACTATTTCCTATGTTTACAGAAGAAATTAAATTGTTCCAGTCTTGGAAATCTGGAAGATATAAATTTTCTTTAAAATAATCTTCTATCTCATCATTTACACCTTCTGGATGGTCTATATTGTCTGACAAATTTACTGGAACTCCATCTATAACTTCTACATCAACTAGTATAATATCTGGAAGAGCTTGTAAATTTCTGTGCCAAGAAAAATCATCTTTTATTGTCATCCATCCAACATCTTCATTGATACCGAAAAAATCATTATATTCACTTGGAAGAAAATCATATGGTGTATATGTTGCTATTCTTTGTCGACTATATAAGAATTTATCATAATGAACTTTTAATATTTTCATTCTACAACCATATTCATCTTCAACGACAGAGCCTACTATATTTTCGTAGTTAGCTCTATTCATTAATCTATGATAACAAGTTGGATATCTAAATTTTTCTACAAAATCACCAAAAGAATACATAAATTGTGAAGGGTCTTGCCAATTAAAAACACTTCCATAGTAAGTTTGATTGCCACTAAAAAAACCATTAGAACCACTTTCTAATAATGGCAAATTATCACCTAATTGTGTCAAACTATGTGGTTCAAAATCTAATTGCCAAGAGTTCGGAATTCCATTGCTAAAATAAGGACCATATTCAGTCCCAAGCTCTGTATCGTAATTTCCGTTTTCATCTGTATAGTTTTTTGGATTTACAAATCTAGATGTGTTCTCTGCAAAAGGACATACATATAATCTATAAATAGGTCTTGTGCTTTCTGTGACAACATTAGTTGATTTTCTACCAAAAGTATTTACATAAAAATCTAAATTATCAATACCTTTTGTAACTCCGATATGAAAAATCATAAAGTTGTATAGTTCAAATTTATGAACATCAGTAATCATCATATCACAACCTAGGAAAAACTCTGTAAAATCATCTGCTCCTATTGTCCAATCCCAACTATTGCTTGTTCCATAAGAATTATTAGTCCCGGAAGATAAAATAAAGTTTTTAGTTCCACCTCCTAGGTTAGAAGTAGAACCATATCCAGATGCTCCCATATCTGCTCTAAGTCTATTTTGGGAATTGCTTGGACCATGTAACATGTTATATCCATATGCTTCACCAAATGTTTTGTTAAGATTAATCCAATTCCAAGAATGATAATTATCAAAAACAAAATGTTTTTTATTGTATTCTTGTGTTGGACTACTTTGATTGAAAGCAGTATTACGAGCCGCCAACCATCTTGGTAGATTTGCAGAATTAGGCTGTATATACATATTGGGAACTAAACAAGCATATTGAGCTCCATAGTATTCGTCGGTTTGAGACGTACTTCCACCTACTCCTCCATCAGATTCTTGGTATTGATTACCGGGAGCAAGTCCATCATATAAATCTAGTTGCTCAATTAGTGGCATAAATTCAATACCTCTAGCTCCGGCTGAACTATCATTACTAATGTTAGTCTTAATTCCAACTGTTTTATTTTGAGCTCCAATAAAATTACTTTGTTCTGAAGCTCTATGCCTAAACAATTCTTTCATATTTGAATCACTATTGGGGAAATTCCACCAATTATCAACACCATCGTCATTAAGTTCAGTATGCCTATTAAGACCTATTTTATATAAAGGAAATCCTAAATGATAGTTTGTACTAATACCAGTAGGTTTAAATTTGACTTTAAATCCAGAAATAGTTTGTTTCGTATTAGCTCCAATAGCACTTGGAGAATAAGTTAACTCCTCTATTGCATCACTAATTTGTGGATAACTAGCACCTCCAGCTATATCTACGGTAGAATACTCTATTTTAGTAAAAGCATTGCCATCATACAATGGAGACATATCTATCTCAGTTGTTTCACTACCTTCTAGATGTAATACATTTCCCATTTCAACTATAAAGTCTTCATGTGTAGGTTGCATTACTGAGGTTTCTGCCTCTCCAGATGTTTCTTTACTCCTCGCATATGGAGTTACTGTGTTTGGATAATTAAAAAAAGAAAGCTCTAAAAAATCTAAAGCCACTACTGGATTATTTGAAAGTATTGAAAAATAATTGTTTGTATTTTCATAGCCACTTTTTTTAACATATTGCTCTCTTCCTTCAGCTGGAGCTAAAGCTTCTCCAAATACTCCTCCATTAGTATCTAATATAGTTCCATTATTTGGCTCATCTAATATTTCAGTATTGTACTGCTTTACACAAGCATACATTTCACTTCCAGCAATTTTTAAATAACCTCTATCATGCAAATAAGAACTACCCATATCAAACGTACTATTAAGATAAAAATGTTCTCTATTATCTGAGACTATATCAATATCAGAATAATAAGCACTATCATAATTATCATATGCTATAGAAAGAAATTCATCAAACCTTTTTAAATTAATTATTGATGTAGGTGCGGCATCTACAATTCCATATGTAGCTGGTATTGGTTTGTTTCTATATTTTTCTGGAATAGAATCATCTGATTCTAAATAGTTGCTAGTAAATATGTACCTATCAAAACTATTGTTAACATTATTTCCTTCTACTGGAAAATTTGCATCGTATAATTTATAAGATGCATCTTTACAATTTATCTTTATATCTTTTAAATCTATATTAACTTTATCTATATATCCTTTAAATAAAGGAAGTATTTCTACGTTACTCCTTGGTCGTGTAGGCAAAAAATTAAGAGAAAAATATCTAGCATTGTCGGCACTATCTATATAGGTATCATTTCCAGTAGATAAAAATATTTGTATTTTATGTCCAATTAAACTTTCTGGAGTTCTAATATTAGTACCATCTATTTCATCTTGTACTAAATTTAATTCTTTTTTGTTTCTAAATATGTAGTCAGACAAGTAATTTTTAGATTTTGCATTACCAGAACGTATATCTACATCTGTAAAATTATGATTATCATTTAATCCTTCTGGGTAGTAAAGATTGCTTAAATTAATTTGCAATGTGACTGGAGACATGCTCTTAGTTTCATAATTAATAGAATCTTTTAAAGTACCTATAGTAATAGGAACATTGGAAAAATAAGAAATTTCTTCGGGTTGTTCTATACTATTTTGAAATATAAATGTTTTATTTGAAAATCTTAATCCTAAATCATAAGAATTACTTGCATTAGAATCTATCGAAACTAAGTAAGTAGGATTTTTACTACTTCTTAAATTATCTAATGTAGCTTTTTGTTCTGCACTTAAATTTGTTATATCTCTAATTCTGGACATTATGATATCACTTCAACGTCTTGACCATCTTCTGTTCTTAAATTAAATCTATTTTCTCTAATTGAATCTTTTATAATAGGAATAGCTTCTTCTATTATAAACTCTTCACTTAAAATATTGCCAGAAAATCGTACATTTACTACTGTATTTTGAGCCGGAGCAGAAGCTACATTTCTCGGAACCATTCCTCCATTTTGATACATTGGGACTCCAGAAACAGCTGATTGACCTCTATTAAGAGAATCAAAAAACTCTTTTCCATATTGTTGAACAGCACTTCTTCTGATTATGTATTCTCCACCTTCTGCTTCTATTGGAACTCCTCCCATAGAATGACTTGGACCATTAATAAATCCACCAAGTGCAAACTCTGTAGCCTTTATTTGTTGTATATTTTCATCCATCATTACACCAGCAATACCAGCATTTATTAATCCTAAATACCAAGGCTTTGTAGCTAATGCACTTAATATAGCCGCATATCCAGAAGTCTTAGCATTAGCTAAGTCTAGTTTCTTTTGGTCATCAAAATTCTTTTTTCTCTTAGCTTGTTGGGCAGATTCAAGAGCATCTAAAATTCTTTGTTGCCTTCTAGCTGATGACCTTTTAAAAGATTCTTTTGCTTTTTCTGCTTGTATCTCTGCATCTAAAGCCGCATTGGATGCATCAATACTTGCTTGAGACCTAGTACCAATAAGAGAAATAGTGGCATTGTTTATCTTTGATAAAGTATCAAGGAATGGAGATATAGACCTTTCCAACATACTTAAATCAATATTTGACATTGAAGTTAATCCTTTAGATATTGCATCTATAGAAGCTTCAATGCTACCTTCTGACAATAGAGCTTCAAGCTGTTTAAGTCTAGCATCTATTGTATCGCTACTTTCACCTTCTTTTAGAGAATCTTTTAAATTTTGTAATGTCTTTATTTCTAATTCTAAAGATTTTCTTCTTTCTTGAATTAAAAGTTTTCTTTTGTCTTCAGATAATCCAATTATATTTAGCTCTTGCTTAATCTTATTTAAGAACGTAGATTCTTGACCTAAAGCATCTAAAACTTCTCTTTGTTTTATTGCTTTTTGTCCAGTTATTACAGTACCATCAGAAAGTATTCTAACATTTTGTTCCGATATAACAGCTGTTGTTTTTTCTAATTCTAGCAACGTTCTTTGATTATCAATTTTTTCAAGACTTAGCTTAACACTTTCTCTATCAATATCAGTTAAATCACTATTTACTTGTAAAAGTTCATCGATAACATTGAGACTTTCCTCACTAACTGTAGCTCCTATAGTGATACCAGAAAATGTCTGACCAGTCTGCCTAGACTGTTGCATTATTTCTTCTTCTAATCTTTGTACTCTAATCTCAGCATTTAATTGCCTTTGCTTTCGTATTACATCTTCTATTGCTGTTTCTAGTTCTAGATTATTACCTATAACTTGAGATTGCATATCAATTCTCATTTGAGATAATTGCATCTCTTCATTCCCTTGCTTTATTTGACGTTTAGATAAACTAAGCTGTTCTTCTAAAGCTTTAGATTGTAATTTAAATCCTCTTAACTGATTTGTATTAGTAGTTTTTACTAAAGACTCTCTTAAATTTTTTAATTCTTCTTCATCTAATAGACCTTTTCTTTTTTCATCATTTATTCTTTGTTCAATCTGAAGAATTGAATCACTCACTCTTATATTATCTCTTAAAACTTTAGCTCTTCCATCTAATTGTTTTATTTCTTTATCTAATTCAGCACTAGCTCTTAGAGAATTAAATGCTTCTGTTGCTTTTATTAAATCTTCTAATTTATCTTCTTCTATTCCAAGCTTACCTATAAATTTAGTTCTAATCGCATTAGCTCTTTCAGTTGCAAGAGTTTCTGCTAGAGTAGCTTTTGACATAGATTCTATAGTAAATACAGCTTGTTGTCCGATATTAATTGTTTGTGAATCAAGTTGAGCTTTGTTTTTTAACTCTATTTGTTCTTTTTTGTATTCAACAATAAGTTTAGCAGTCTTATCAATTATATCTTCTAATTCACTATCTATATTGTCTATATTTTGAATGTTAAGTTTTTGTGCTATGGCTACTTTCTCTGTCGCCATCATTAACTGCATATTTTTATCAGAAAATATATCAACTTCATTACCAGTCTTTTGAATGGTTTTAGAAAGATTGTTTTGTGTTTTATCAAGATTATCTGTTGCATCAAATATCTGTTTAAGTACGAAAGGAGTTTTTTCTAAACTTCTACTCGGTATTCTTGCTAGAGCTCCGGCAAATGCATCAGCTGAACTTACTTTTTTATCTATAGCATCTAAGCCATCAATGATATTTTTAAGAGGGTCTGCAAATCCACCAGAAAGAATACTATTATTAGCATCAACAGAAAAATCAAATTTTTCTCCAGATAATTCTCTCATTTTTCGTCTGAAACCTTCAACAGTTGTTGTACCTTGTCTAAACAATTCTAATTGAACAAACAACTCTGTACTATCAAAATTTTTCCCAAAAGTAGCAAAAGCTTTATTAACATTTTCTGCAACTTCTATTCTCAAACCTTTAGCTTCGTCTCTTAATTCGGCAATATTATCTTTAACTTCTTGTGGTGTCTTTGAACCTAATAAACTTCTAATAGCAACATCAGCATTTGCAGAATTTTCTTCCATTGCTTTTAATGTATGATTAACCTCTTTAACTTGAGTCGCATTTCTAGACATATTAAATACTAAAGCTCCCGCACCAAGAGCTAAAGCTTTAAATGCAATTAATACTGGTCCTCCCATTGCAAGGCTTAAACCTTTTAATGAAAATGTTAATCCTCTTACAGCTTTATCAATTGTATTAATTATTTTAAATTTAACTGCAACTGCTACAATCGCACTAGCAAATGCTAGAACCTTAGATATACTATCCGAACTAACACCCTCAACAAAACCTTTTAACAATTTCGTTAAACGTATAAGAGTTGGAGCTAATGACTCTCCAATTTTTTCTTGTAAATCTCCAAGAGCAGAATCTAATGCCAGTAACTGACCTTCTGCTGTATCTCTCATCATTGCCGCTAACATTCCAAATTGAACTTCTAATTCCTTTAAGATAACTGCTTGAGCTTTTGCTTGGTCACCAGTTTCTAAAAATCCTTTTATCTGTCTTCTTTGAACTTCAGTAAATTGTATACCAACTCTAGATAATGCCGATAATCCTTTTATAGGGTCTTGCAATGCTTTACCAACTTGTATAGTTGCAGATTGCAAGTCTTGACCTAATGCAGTAGATACATCTAATATAACACTCTGAGCTCTTTTGAAGTTTTCATTTATATTAGTGAAAGTTAAAAGAAGAGCACTAGATTCCATTATTACTTCATCTGATACTCCAGTAAGCTTTTGTAGCTCTCCAGCAAAAGACTGAATTTCTTTTCCAGTCATTTGTGTAAGCCTACCAGTACTTATAATAGTAGAATTAACCCTTCTAAGAGCCGCTTCTTGCCTACCAAAAGCTTTTACTTGGTCCACAGTAACCTTAGATAATAATCCCATACCAAATGAGGCTAATAATAGCTTAGAACGAAATACTGAAAATGCTTGTCCACCGTTACGAGTATTCCTAATACCAAGACCTAAATTGCTATTAAGTCTTCTTTGACCTTCGGCTAATCTGTTTGTAGATTGTTGAACTCTTTCTTCTGCTGAAGATAATCTATTTAGGTCTTTTATATACTCTCTTAATACTACTCCGCCTTTTTTATATGCTTTTGAAAATTCAATCTGAGTTTTTGTTCCTTTGGCAAAAGATACTCCAACAGCTTTTGCTCTTTTTACTGCAAGACCTAAAGGCTCTAAAGCTTTTTTTCTTTGAGCTCTTAGACGTTTCTGAGTAGCTATTTCTTTTTTTCTAGCGGCTTCTTCTTTTTTATTTTGCTTTAAAACCATATTAATAGCTTGTATCTCTTCACGACTTCTTTCTTTTTGAAGAGCGATTAAGCTTGATATGGATGAAATTAATTTTTTATTAGAATCGACTATCTTTTGATTGATAGCTGATTGCTTGTTTATCTCTTGATTGGCTTTTTGTGCTTGAGATTTAAAGTCTTTACCATATAAATCTGCAAGTTGTTTTACTTGTTTTACTAATGCTTCTTGATTAGTCTTTAAAGTTCTCTCGTCTGTACCTATTTTATTTAAAGCTTTTCCAAACTTATCTACACTCTTTTTGGCTTTAGCAGAACTAGTATCTACATTCTTTAATCCTTTATCGAGCTTATTTATTTTATCTATAGGTCCAGCCATTACTTACTTCCCTTTGCTTTTTCTAGTTGCATTGTTTCTACTTTATTGATGCAGTTACCAATAAAGAAAGAATGTTCTATCCATTTGTTCGGCTGTTCAGAGAAAGTTCCCGGGTGTGGAGGTATTCCAAATTCTTTACAATAAAAATATTTAGATACAACCAAAGAAGAGTCTTTAGTATAAAAAAATGACGGACATGCGAAGAAAGGTAATTGTTTGGATATAGAATAATAGGAATCAACATCGAGTGACTGACTTTTACTTCTAGTTTTTTCCTCTTTAATAATCATATCCACTACATCCCATACATCTTTTTTATTTTTAAATTCCTTCTGGCTATATTTGCCATCAATTTTTACTGGAATTTGGGCAGTATATGGTAAACTATGATACTTGCAACCCCCACACTTATTTAGGAACAGACTTATTGCTAGTGTGAGGGACTCTATTCCCCCAATCTTTGGAAGTCTTGAATTGCAATTGATAGTTCATTCTTTTCATCATCATTCAATTGCTTAATAACAGAGTCCGCTACAATATCCCCATTCATTTTGAATGAGCTAAAATCACCACCTTTTATTCCTCTGCGAAGCCATGCTGTTCTAGCTTTTGCCATATTTGACACACCAGTAGCTTCTCCATTTTCAAACCTAACAACAGTTAGGTCTTGACAAAAATCCATATCATCTATGGACATTTCATTTAATTTAACAACTCTACCCGATGATAATGCTACTTCATCAGACCTTAGAGTCTTTTTCTCTTTACTCATTTTGTTTCCTTTATTTACTTAAAACTATTTACTCTTCGCCCTCTGTAGACTCCTCATCTACAGAAGGTTTAGATACTTTTTTTACTTTTGGAGCAGATGCTTTCTTTTCAATCGGACTTCCATCCGCATTGCATTCTACCCATCCAGATGGAACGTCAGCTCCATCATATGATTGTACTCTATTGTTTGGTTTTCTATACCATTTCATAATTTATCTCCTTATAATTATGCTGTAGCACCAGTTGCAACGTGGAAGAATTTGTTAGAACCCGGAGACATTACTTTCATCTCAAAGTTAACAGATGCAACATCGTCACTTGTGACTTCAGCACTTGTAAGTTTTGCTTGAGGAACTATAAATCCAAATCCTTGAGATGCATGAGCTGGTATAGCAATTGAGCCTAATGTTTCAAGGTTACTTGTTATAGCTCTATTATTCATGACTAGCTGAATAAAAGAAGGAGTAGCAGTATCTCCGCCAACATCATGGAATGCTTCAATTAGCTTTGCAGTTTCAGTATCATATTTAACTGAACCCGATACAGTAACTGTTAATTCTGGAACAGCTCTTGCAAATACTTCTGGTTCTGCATTAGTCCCTTGAGCTCCTAAAAATTGTGTTGGAGACTCTATAGTTAATGTTAAATTATTAAATAGTGGCTGAATACTTGTATAATCATCGTTTCCAGCATTATATTCTTGAATATTCATATCTCTTGTTGTCATATCAGACAAGTAATAATTAACAGAACTAATCGCAGTTGCTCCGCTCATACTATCAGTTCCAAATTCTGGAGCATACTGAGTCTGAAGAGTCACATCGTAGTTAAATCTTCCAGATGCAGTTCCCATATCTCCACTAATACTCAAAGATGTCACTACACATCCTTTAAGAGTTACACAGTCAGCCGCATTTGGAGCTTTAAAAAATATTGTTAAACTATTATCATATACTGTTGCCCCACATGAATCTCCATGCTTAAATGGACTTGGAGCATAATTATGAGCAATTTCAAATAAATTATCATTTGTAGTAGCGGCTTCTGAAAATACATTTTCCATAAAAATTGGTAAATCAAGAGCTGTTACTCTTCCAGAAAGAGAAACTTCAGTTACAACTCTTTTACTTGAAGAAAAGATTTGTGAAAACTGAGCAGTTCTACCAGAACCACTTCTCATTTCAAATTCTTGATTAGGCGAAAATGTAGGTACTGTAACACCTTCAACATCTAATCTCTGCATAGCCGCACCATCAGTACTAGCATCTTTAGTTCCAACGGTGTCATCTGAACCTATGTAGACTTCAAACTCTTTACCACCAAAAACGGTAGAGTTAATAGCAGTAGCATTTGTATCTGCCATTTGTAGGTGATTACCAGCATATCCATTATGCACCCACCCTTCTATATTATTAAGTAAATTTATCATTACCTTTCTCCTTATTAAGTTAAGTTCATAGCAACTTGACAAGTAAAATTGAGTCTAGATACTTGCAAATTATCTATATTTGTTTCGTCACTCGTTTTGGAATTTACGACAATATTGTCTATAGTTCCATTAAAAAAATATCTATCGCTTCCAGAAGTATAATTCCTATTAGTAAATAATAATTGCTGTAATCTATCTGTTCCTACTAATAGCTTTTCTATAACATCTTCTTTATCATTACTAGTATTAGATTCTGGATAATTAAGATAGTAAGATATTTCTATAGAAACCTCGTACACATCTCCATTGTTTAGCCTTTCTACTAATGTAGAATCATTCAAGAATAATCTTATAGATGCACCCTTAAATTCTTTAAACTCATCATTTATATATACATAAGCTTTATTTTCTGCAAATTCGTTATGTATAACATCCTTTAATGTCTTTAATACTCTTTTATAGTAAGTGTCAGTAAAGGTAATCATTAAATATCTATATTCTTCCTAAAGTAATTATTGAACGGTCTATATAATCTATCAGTCCTTGTCATCTTAGTATTGCCATGAGTAGAGTTTTCAGTTTCTTCAAATGCTCCATGACACTCTATTTCCCATTCATCGGTTTGAGTAGCTATAGCAGAATCATCTGCACCCGCAAATCTTATTTGCAATCCTCCACCTAAAGTTTGCCAATCTCCATTAATAACTTCACTATCTACAGAAAGGTCTTGCTTGAGACCATCAGAATTTTTTGACTTAACAGAATACTTAGCAGTACCGATAGCTCCACCATCACCAGTATCAATGTAAACTTTATATAGTTCGTATGTTCCGTAATAGTTTCCTCTTGTATCTACAATTCTAAGAGGGTTTGCATCTGCTGGACCAGTAACTGTTCTAATTACACCTTTCGAAGAATCTGAAGTATTTTGATGTGCAAGTTTTGCTTTACCGTCATTTATTTGAGCTATATTAAATTCATACTCATCTACTAAACTTGCTAAATCTTCTGACTGCGGACTGTTAGCTTTTATTAAAAATGCACATGCTATTAGTGCGGTAGTTCTAACAACTAAATAATCAAAATTACCTTCTCTATCTTTCCATTGCTCTCTAGGTAAATTAGCATCTACTCTGCTATCAAAATATCTTGATGCATTAGCCATAACTCTAGTTCTCAATTCTGACCAATCAGCTCCAGTTTCTGTATTATGATTAATTGGGTCTGTTGCATACTTTAATATGACAAAATCATTATCACTATCATATAAATTGTCACCATCTCCGTCTGGATTAAAATGTAAGAAAACCTTAGCATTATCTGATATAGAACTTGCCGATGTTCCTAGCCTTGCTCTCAATACCGTTATAGCTGTACCTAGAATATTTTGAATAGCTAAAATCTCTGAGCCTATTTTTATATATGAGCCTACCGATAATCCCGTACTACTATCTACTACTATTGTATTAGCATCTGCAGTTACACCTCCAGCCACATCTATTGCAGTTCTTGCACTAGTGGATAATACTTGATTCCCAGATTGTTGTGATTTGCCATCAATAAATAATTGAGTCATTTGACCAGAATCATAAGAAACATAATATGTATATGTCGTATCACCGGATGAATTGGTAAACGTTTCTGTTTCCCATCCAATAAGAGGAGTCTTATTGTCATACTCATCAATATTAGGGAATATGTCTTTCATATCACTTACAGTACAATATGTTTTGCTACTTGCCATTATAACTCCTTACTTTAATATAACTACTTTTACTTTTCCATCAGCTGTAGAATTAACAGAACGAGCAGATATTGATGTTACTGAATTCGCTCTAGTTGATTCTGTAGATTGTTTCCCAGAAAGAGCAGACGAAGAGCTTACATCAAGAATCATTTCTGCCATGCCGGGACATCCAGTAAGAATTACTTCTCCTCTATCATAATAAATAAGTCCTTGTGCATTAGGAAAAGGATTGTCATCTGCGGGTAGCAATTGACCTCCACCACTATCATACAATGAATATTTTGTCACTTCTTCTGTTACTCCCGAATCATTTATTCGTGTGTCAGATGGGAATTTAGAATTAGTGTTAAAAGTACCATAGTCTCCAAAATTTTCATTAGCACCAAGTAATTGTGTTCCACTACCACTAGTTGCGGCTGAAACATTTACTCTACTAACAGATGGAGCTGTTGTTGCACCAGCTGTTACTATTCGTGTTCTACCTCTTAATACAATGGGATAAGGTCCACCATAATTATCTTCTTCAATTTCACCATCATTAAATCCATATACACCTCCTCTAACTACATCACATCCAATACCATAACTACCAGTTCCGGCGACTTTAGTCTCAATAGCAGATTGTACTTTTACAATAAAATCATCCCAAGTATCAGAATCTAGAGTAAATTCTATTGTATCAAGTACACCATCAATGTTTAAGTCAAATCTATATTGAGTTCCCACAGTAAGACCGGGACTTCGAGATTGAGAATTTGCCAATTGACAATAAGGAGGTATTGCAAATTTTATTCTAACAGAACCGGGAACAATTCCTTCAGCACCCGTAGAATTTACTCTTCCAGAATAAATACCAAATAAATTTTTAGAATGATAACCTCCACCTATAGTTGTAGTTATAAAAGCTGACATTAACATTGTTTCTGTTCCAGCACCTTGAGCTGTTAAAGAATTTTGAGTTGTAAGAGTCAATGTTCCATCTGAAGCACTTACTATGTATCCCGAATCTGGTGATGCACCTTGTTGTTCAAACTTAGTTATCATGTTGGGCAAGTGACCATCAGTTAAAAGTCCATTTCCACTATCTGTTATAGTATCTGGATTAGAATTAACAGCTGCATAAGTAGTACCTTGACTAATTGCTATAGGTCTATTCCAAGGAGCAAATAAGTTTGCTGTTACCCAATATATAGTGACTCCAGTAGCATGGGTTTGAGCAGTAGTTCCCAATACTCCTCTTTCTACTTTTAGTGTATTTGCATCAACAACGTCTTCAACTCTCATAGCCTCTCCATTATTTGCACTATCTGGGTCTAATACATCAACTAATATATAATCGCCCACTCTAAATCTAAGAGCACCATTGCTAGATGTTGTAATTCCCGTTTCAGTAGCATCTAAATCTTCTGCTACTGTTTCTCCAGAACTTGAAAATCCATTTTGATTTACAAGGTCATTTTGAGTAACTGCATTAGCCGCACTTGTAACACTTGTATCATAATTAACAAAATTTGTATGTAAGTGTAAAAATTCGTCTTTTGCAAGAATCATATTAGTAAAAGCCGCACCAGCATCTGTAGCAGAGTGTGTAAAGCTATTGTGAGTAATTTGCAGTTCAACTCCAGTTTTACCAGTATTTTGAACCACTAATGATTTATATCCGTTATGGGTTGTAGTGCTATCTGGAGCTGTTGTATCAAAATTTGCTAATACTTGCAATGTATCACTAGGAGTAACTGTAAAATCTTCTTCGTAAATATCATCATAATAACAGCTAGGAGAAGTAAATTCATGTTTTTGATTACCGTCTTTAGAGTGAATTGTTAAAGTATTTGTCTTATTAGGCATAATTTTCTCCTTAAATGTAATGATAATTTACTACAACTTTTCCAGAAATGGAATCTGTATTTGTAGCATTTTCTATAGATGCAACTAGAACTCTACCAGCGGCTACTGATGCTGATTGAACCGTACCAGCTACAGAGTTTATTCTATCGCTTTGTGTAAATCTTATAGATGGAGAGTGGTCTACTGCAACTACACCGTCAGATAAGTCTCCATTTGTAGCTGTATCACCGTTAGCAAAACTAAAAGCATATGACATTAAATGAAAAATTATAGTACAATTAGTATTTGAACCAGTACTAGCAAAAAAATGTGCACTATCTATATTTATAGCACTATGTATATAATGCATATTATTTATCATTGTCCCAACAGTTGATACTGTGGTAGAAGGGTCTGTTGAAGTTCCAAGACTAACTAAACTTTCTGTTGTACTTGCATCTCCAGTAACCATCATATAATGCTCTCCAGCAGTAACAGAACCAGATGCATCGATGTTAAATATTAATTGATTTGTGTTAATTGGAGCTGTCGCTAAAGTAGTGCTTGTATTATTAATTGTAAGTTTTGCATTTCCACTATTATCTTTTACTATAAAAGAACCAGATACTCCTAAATTTATTGTACTTGAGGTTGTTCCAATTTGTAAACAAGATTCATTACCTAGTCCATCCTCAAGTGTTCTTTGTGTCCCTCCAGCAATTCCAGAATTAGAATTATCTACAGCTATCAAATCTCCATATTTTTCTTCTATTTTTTTATCAGTTAAACTCATTTATTCTCCTAACTTATATCCATTGTTATTGTGCTATGTATGTAAAAACTCGAGCCATCAGAACCATTTGTTCTTCTTACAGTAACAAACATAAAATCTCCTTGTGTAACTGATGTTGCATTAAATGATGTTGTTTCTTTATGTAAAAATGCAGATGCCGAGTCAAAAGTAAATGTCATTAATGCTAAATTATCCATAGTAACATTTGTCGTACTTGTTAATACTGTATCTAATGTTGGTTTGTCTATTTTCCATACTCCAACTTCTACTACCGAATCTGCTGATGCTCCCGATGAATCTACATGTGCCATAAATTTTGTAATAGTACCAGAATATGGTATTCTTCTTCCACCATATCTTATTGTTCTCCACATATCTTCACCCGTCGTATCATTGTAGTCAGATATATTTGAATTTATGATATTAGTTACACCAAACTCATCGTGATGTGTTGCGACATAAAAATTATTTAGCGATGCTAAATTCGCAGAATAATAATACCAATCCATGAAAGTTTTAGCACCACCTCCACCTCCTCCACTTGCTAAAGATGAACCATTAGTTATTTGAACATCGTTACCGGCATCATTTGTAAAATATAAATTATTAGGTGTATCATTTTTAACCCATATTTGACCATATGCCGCTGTATCAGCTACAGCAG
>MDSY01002869.1_pt1 | contig 15863 bp, 15 predicted proteins | sample 811131 | NCBI WGS metagenome assembly MDSY01 (sample SAMN05326643, study PRJNA326480) | marine metagenome | isolation source: seawater | place: Atlantic Ocean: South West | collected 2010
TCAGATTTTTCATTTTTTTGTTTATTTCTTAACCAAGTTAAAAGTAAAGCCGGTATTAAAAACATTAGCATTTCATCCCAACCACCCTGATGATAAAGACTAGTTGGTGGAATTATTTTGGTGAACATTAAAGATATCCCTCCACCATCCAACGAGTTATGTTAACTAATGTATTTGGAAGTAATCCAAAATAGATAGTTAAAGCAGCCAATATTCCTAGTAATAATTTATCTGAATTTTTTACCTGTATTCTTTCAACTGCATTTTCTGTCTTTTCTACAGCAGCTACCCAAATAGGTCTTAAATAAAAGTAAAATCCCGCGACTGTAGTTAGCATCAAAACAGTCACTAATATATACCTCTCGTATGACCAGAGATTAGTTATCAAAATAAACTTTGAAACAAATCCACTTGTTAGTGGAAGACCTGCAAGTCCGAGCATAAATATGGAAAAAGTAATTGTTATATATTTGTTTTCTTTGAATAATCCCGAAATGTTAGATATTTGAAAATCTGAACTTAACTGTCCACTGATTATTGAAAATACAGTAAATATCCCAATTAATTGAATGATATAGGTGATCAAATAAAAAATTGAAGCACTTACTCCATAAACGCCTGAAGATATTCCAGAGAGTATAAAGCCTGATTGAATAACACCACTATAAGCAATCAATCTTTTTAAATCAGTCTGATTTGTAGCGAACAAAGCTCCAGCTAATACAGATAAAATTACAACTGCTCCAAAGAATAAATCAAATTGATCAATTATAAATGACAGAGAAACTGCAACAAGCCTTGCAAGAACAATAAAAGATGCTGCTTTTGCAACAGTAGCCATATATCCAACATATCCAGTCGGAGATCCTTGATATACATCTGGTGCCCATGCTTGGAAGGGGGCAGCAGCAACTTTAAATAGTAAACCAACTGTTATTAATATAAGTCCAACAAATGTTGTCAATGGAACATTTTCAGGGCCAATATAACTAATTGCAATACTTGTATCAAATACTCCAGTTACTGATAATGAGATGTAAGCTAATGCAATTCCATAAACAAATATGCAGGACGCTAAAGAGCCAAGTAAAAAATATTTCAAAGCAGCCTCATTACTTAATTGATCGCCTCTGTTAAGTCCTGCTAAGGCATATAAACTAATTGAACCAATTTCTAGACCTATAAACAACATTATGAAGTTTTCTGAATCTACCATTAGCAAAAAACCAGAGGCAGACATCAAAACAAGAATTAAGGCTTCAGTAGTTTTATTTTCTATCATCTCTGAAGTTTGCCAGAATGAGTTGAATGTAAAAAGTAAGACTAGACCAATTAGTACGTTACCAACAAGCGCGAATTCATCTAGAAGAATTTTTTCTGAGAAGTAAGAAGAGACTCCATCTGTAAGAAATAATCCAAACTTTAAAAAGATTGTGAATAAAGTTAATAAAATTCCAAAAAATGAAACATATTTTTTTACGTACATTGGTGTTGAGATAGTTATTGTGCAAAACAACAATACTATGACTGTTAAAAGTAATGCAAGTGTAGGAGCAATGACTATGTAATTAATACCTAAAAACTCAGAGATTGAAGTCATTTTAACTCCGCGAACATTGCAATTGTCTCACTTAATAAGCTTGCTTCTTGAATTACAAAACTTTCAATAAAATTAGGATAAATACCAATAAACAGCATCAATAATACCAAAGGGGCTATTGAAGCAGTTTCTCGAGAGTTAAGATCATCAAGGGTTTCATTTTCTTTATATTTGATTGGGCCTGTAAACATTCTTTGATAAGCCCAAAGCATGTAGATTGCTGCTAAAACAACCCCAAAAGCTGCAAATGATGTAAGAACTTTATAAGTATTGTAACTACCCATAAGAATCATAAACTCGCCAACAAACCCATTTAGACCTGGGAGGCCTATAGAAGCAAATGATGTAAACAGAAATACAGCTGCATACCTTGGCATTGAAATTTTTACTCCTCCAAAATCACCTATATTCCTTGTGTGTCTTCTTTCGTATATAAAACCAACTAGCATAAACAATGCTCCAGCAGTAATACCATGGTTAATCATTTGTATTATTGCTCCTTCAAGGCTTAAAAAACCTCCAGCTGATATTCCCAACATAACAAATCCCATATGACTTACTGAAGAGTATGCAATTAATTTCTTTATATCAATTTGCGCAATAGCAACTATAGCTCCATAAATTATTCCAATAACAGAAAGAACTGCAATTAAATTTTTATATGCAAGAAAACCCTCGGTAAAAAAAGGTATCGAAACTCTTAGTATTCCGTATGCACCAACTTTTAGAAGAACTCCAGCTAACATTATACTTCCAGCAGTTGGTGCTTCTACGTGAGCATCAGGCAACCATGTATGTAATGGAAATATTGGAACTTTAATCAAAAAACCGAAAGTGAACAATAAGAATAAAGTTCTTGATTGAGATTCAAGCAAAATTAAGGAAGCCAGTGTTTCAAAATCTACTGCGAGCTTCCCATTAACCCTGTAACTTAACACTGCTGTATAAACTGTTCCAATAAATATGAAGACTGAACCAAAAACAGTATAAAGAATAAATTTTATTGTGGCATATCTTCTGTTTTCTCCACCCCATATACCCATTAGAAAATACATTGGGATTAGCAAGGCTTCAAAAAATATAAATAAAGATATTAAGTCACCACTTATAAATACCCCATTTATAGCAAATTGTAATGATAAAAGTGCTCCAACAAAGCCCTTACTTTCAGCATGGTCTTTTCCAATAGATGAAAGAGATACACATACTAACAATGAAGTTAATACAAGTAAAAGTGTGGACATTCCTGATAATCCAAAATGCAAACTTAGTCCATAAGACTGAATCCAATCAAAATTAGATAAAATTGTAAATTCTGTTTTTGCATACTCACCGAATAATAAATATACAGTTTGGGTAAATGTAATTAATGAAAAAGCAATTGCAATTGGTCTAAATAATTCTTTTCTTGAATTTGAAATAGCAAACACAAATAATGCACCACTAAGAGGAATTATCAAAAGAGAAAACATTATCGCAATCATGATTGCACCATTGGAGTAGCAATGAACAGTACAATTAGAAGTAACAAAAATAAACCAAAATAAACAACATAATTTCTTACCATTCCAGTTTGAGTTGTAGAGGTGATTTTTGACGTTTTATTGAATGCTGTTGACACAAAATTGACTGAACCGTCTATTAACATTCCATCGACTACAACAGCTACTTTACGAGTTAAGTTTTTCATGCCAGACACGAAAAATAAATTTCCGAATTTATTTAGGTACAAAACATTAAAAGAGAGATCTTTGATTAAATTAATAGGGTACTCAAGTTTAAATTTTTGTAAATCAATACGCTTGTGTAATTCAATACCAAAAAATAGAAATGCAATAATTAAACCTGTGAAGCCAGCTCCGATAGACAAAACTGCTAAAACAATAAGGGTAATTCCCTCAGGTAAATGTGTTACTTCAACATACTCAAGATTGACGTGAAGAACTTTTTCTAAACCGTGAAAAAATGGTGTATTAATAAATCCAATAAATATAGAAAATATTCCAAGAAGCAAAAGAGGCCTTGTCATTGCTTTTGGAGCTTCGTTAATATCTGAATGTTCAAAACCATTATCTTTTTCGAATATTAATAACCAGTGTCTACCCATATAAAATGCAGTTAGAAAAGCTGCACCTAAAGTAAAAGCCCAAAATATATAATAAATACCGCCATTTGCGAAGACAGAAGCTAATATTTCATCTTTTGACCAAAATCCTGCAAGTGGGGGGATTCCAGAAATTGCAAGTGTTCCAACACCCATCATTGAAGCTGTAATTGGCATTTGTTTTCTTAACCCTCCCATTTTCCTGATATCTTGTTCGTGATGCATAGAATGTATGACTGCTCCTGCTCCAAGAAATAGCAATGCTTTGAAAAATGCATGAGTAACTAAGTGAAAAATCGCAGCTACATATGCCCCAGCGCCTATTGCAATAAACATAAAACCAAGTTGTGAAATGGTAGAGTATGCTAAAACTTTTTTTATATCATATTGATTTATGGCAGAAAATGCTGCAAGTAGAGCCGTTATCAGGCCAAAAACTGTTATTAAAAGACTTGCTAAATTTGAGTGTTGTAAAAGTGGAGAGATTCGAACAAGCATAAATACCCCAGCCGTAACCATTGTTGCTGCGTGGATAAGTGCACTTGCAGGAGTTGGACCCTCCATTGCATCTGGAAGCCAACTAAATAATGGAAATTGAGCAGATTTACCAAACGCTCCAAGAAGTAAAAAAAGAGAAATTAATGTGATAGTGTTTTCAGATACTTCATTTGTATTATTTAAAATTTTGTAAAAATCAAAGGTATTGAAATTATCCAATATGATCATTAATCCAATTAAGAATCCAAAATCACCAACTCTATTTATTACAAACGCTTTATTTCCAGCTTTTGCAGCTGCTGGTTTTTTGGACCAAAATGAAATTAATAAATAGGAACTCAAGCCCACAAGCTCCCACCCAAAAAACATCACTAAAAAGTTTGAAGACATTACTAACAGCAACATTGAAAATACGAAAAAATTGAAATATATAAAATAATTGCTGTAATTTTCATCTTTTTCCATATATGAAGTTGAGAAAAGCTGAATAACAAAAGAAAGGCCTGTAACTAATATCAGCATAATCCCAGACAATCCGTCAAGAGTAAATCCAATACTTATATCAGGATTAGAAATCCATTGGAACAGCTCAATATTTACTCCATTAAATTTATTCAAAGCAAGTGCAACAAAAGAATACGCTGCGATAGCAAATGAAAGAAGTGCAGCGTTTAGAGTAAAAAAGTTTGTCATTAGTTCATTAAATAATTTCTTATTTAGAAATAAAAAAATAGCCGTTAGAAATGGTAGGAAAATTGAAAGTAGAAAAATGAATTCCAAACTAACCTCTAGCCACATTTAATACATCAACTGACGCAGATGACTGTTTTCTAAAAATAGAAACAATAATTGCTAGACCAACCACTACTTCTGCTGCTGCAACAACTAAAACGAAAAAAACAAAAACCTGACCTTCAATTTGGCCAAAATGTTTGGATGCTGAAATGAATGTTAAATTTACAGCATTTAACATCAACTCAATACACATAAACATAATCAATGCATTTTTTCTAATCATCATTCCAAGAAATCCAATAGTGAATAAGATTGCGGCTAGTGAAAGATACCAATCAGTAGTTACTTCAAGCATTGCTATTTCTTTTCTTCGTGTCATATGCAAGTGCAATTGCTGCAGCAGTAGCAACAATTAACAATATAGAAATTATTTCAAATGGAAATATCCATGCTGTAAATAATGTACCTGCAATCAGTTGTGGTGTTCCTTCAACATCATATTCAACCGGTGGGAACCAGAGATCCCATTTAAAATCTGAGCTAACAGCTACGTAAACTAATAAGGAAATAAGTATTAAAAATACTCCACTTACTAAAAATGTTTGGCCTTTAATTGAGTCAGTAGTTTGTTCTTTTTTATCAACACCTATCATCATTATCACAAACAGAAAGAGGGTCATTACGGCGCCTGCATAAACTAACATTTGAACCATGGCTACAAAAGTAGCATTTAGGGTTATATAAATTATTGCCAAAGAAACTAAAGTCATTACTAAACCCATAGCATTATGTACTGGATTTTTAGCAAAAATTACAATGAGTGCTCCTAATATTATTAAGCTTGCTGGTGCAAAAAAGAGGAACACCTCAAACAATTTACTCTTCCTCCAATGATTGTCCTTCTTCTGGTGGCTTCTTTCCTACTCCAAGTGAGCCTGACCAGTTAACTACATTTTGAAAATTTGGATTACCATTTGGAGAAGTTGCTCTCATCCATCCATCCGATGTATTAAGGTCATCTATATTTGTTAATTTAGTTTTGACTTCATGGGTGTTTGGAGTTCCATCTTCATTGACAACGAGTACATCTTTGTCGAAAATTGCTTCTGATCTGTTTGTAACACTCATCTCAAATAAGGATGTCATAGTAATTGCTTCAGTTGGACATGCTTCAACGCATAAAGCGCAATATATACACCTAAGCATATTAATTTCATAAATAAATCCATATCTCTCACCCGGGCTAACAGGATTCTCTTCAGGATTGTCCTCACCCCTAACATAAATACATTGTGCGGGACAAACACCTGCACACAATTCACAACCAATGCATTTTTCCATTCCATCTTCATATTTGTTTAAAACATGACGACCATGAAATCTTTGAGGCTTTTCTCTGAATTCTTTTGGATATTTGTCAGTAACTGACTTTCGAAATAGTTCTTTAAAGGTAACTTTTAATCCTTTTACTAAACCAAACGCATCACTCATAAATTAACTCCATGGCAACCCAAACTCTCTAAAACCTAAAACTATTGCTGATAATATGAGCCAAACTAATGATGCAGGAATAAGTCTTTTCCAACCAAGCTCCATTAATTGGTCGTATCTAAGTCTTGGTAATGTTGCTCTAAACCAAATGAATAGAAACAACAATGCAAAAATTTTTATTCCTAGCCAAAAAATTGGCATTATTGCCGATAATAAAGGGGGTAAGAAATTTTCAAAGGTAGGACCAAGCCATCCTCCTAAAAAGAAAGTTGCAGTTATTGCACACATGTTAAACATATTTATATATTCAGCTAAAAAGAACATTGCAAACCTAAATCCTGAATACTCTGTATGAAAACCACCAACTAATTCTTGTTCAGCTTCAACAAGATCAAAAGGAGCTCTATTTACTTCTGCTACAGCAGCTATAAAAAAGATTCCAAAAGCAACAAATTGAGGAAAAACATTCCATTTAGGTATGAAAGAAACTACAGAATCCAAAAACGGAATAGGGCTCGATAAATTACCAGATTGACTATCAACAATATCGACAAGAGAAAGTGAGCCAGAGTAAAGTATTACTGGCACAAGGGATAAGCCCATAGCTGCTTCATATGAGATCATTTGTGCAGATGCTCTAACACCTCCAAGAAGTGGGTACTTAGAACCAGATGACCAACCAGCAAGAACGACGCTATACACCGCAATAGAAGACAAGGCTAAAAAATACAAAACACCTACATTCAAATCTGCACCCACAAGATCAACTACATAATTTTTTCCAGCAACTTCAATATTTAAATCTGGACCTAGGGGAATAATCATAAATATTAAAAATGAGGGGACTAATGCAATAATAGGTGCCAACAAATACATTGCCCTATCAGCTTTTAGAGGCATAATTTGTTCTTTAAGTAATAACTTAATCGCGTCTGCTAAAGTTTGTAATATTCCAAATGGCCCAGCTCTATCAGGACCTACTCTTGATTGCATTCCAGCAACTATTTTTCTTTCAAGCCAAATTAGTAGAATTGTGTTAGTTAATAAGACCGATAATGCAATGCCTGACTTTATTAATGCAATTATTAGTTCAGTTGACATTTAAGGCTTCTTTAACGCGACTTGGTGTAATCATAATTTTTTTTGAGAAATCAAATTTATTAAGTTCTCTTCTATTTGTCGGGATATATATTGTTCCCTTTGGAAGGATGTTGTTAACTGTATAAGATACATTAATTTCTAAATTGTCTTGTTCTAAAAGACAATTTCCAGAAGACAATTTAAATTTATCTACAGTTTCTTGATTCATCTCAATAAATTTCTTTGCTCCCAAGAGAGAGATGCTTTCAGAATTTCTTTCTGTTACGGAATCACCATAAAGCTTTTCGCCAATAAAAAAATTAACTTTCTCAGAATCACTACTTGATGTAGCTATTTTGGGTGTTGTTCTGTTAATTATTCCATCTAGGTTTGAGGGTTTATCTAAGTTATCAAAATATGGTTTTAACTCCATGTCTAAATCTTCAAAAGCTTTTGTATTTAACTCTTCTAAACTGTAGGAATTATTCGACAATCCACTGAAATTCATAAGGCTTGTTATAAACTCCCAATCACTAACAGTTTGTCCAGGTGATGGTACAAGTTTATCAATTCGAGATGTTCTAAACTCAATGTTTGTGAATGTTCCATTTTTTTCTCCAAGTGTAGAACTTATTGGAACAATGACATCTGCTAACTCCGATGTTTCATGTTTAAAATTATCCAATGAAACTACTGTTTTAATTTCATCAAAAACTTTCTTTACCTGTTTTGAATATATTGACCTACCAATAGGATCTGCTGCAACAACAAACAATAAATCTGTATTCTCACTGTTAATTTCATTGACAAAATCTTTTGTACCTTTTAAATTATCTAAAATTTGAAATGCTCCATAAGTATTTCCTTTTGTAAAAGCATTTAGAATTTTCAAATTTGAATTAGAGTTTAAGAAATCAAATAATTTATTAATACTACTATCTGATTGTTGTGGAGTAGATTTACCGATAATAGCTGTGACATTTTTTTCTACTGTAAGGGATTTGAAATCTTCTAATTTTGTTAAATCTTTTATTATTTCGAAATTTTCTGAAACTACTTCATCACTATAAAAAATTTCTGCAACATCATCCAAAGTTCTGTTTGTATGTCCGAACACAATAAGCTTTACGCCATTTTTGACAGCTTGCCTAACTCTTAGATAAAGAACTGGTAATCTTTCTTTTAAATCTTCAGCCCAAATAACTATTGCATCAGAATTGTTTAGATCATCTATTTTTCCTAGTTCAACATCTTCATTGAAAAACCCTTGAAACAAGACATCGTCATTTAAATAAAATTTATTATCATTATTAGAAATTGAATTTGCAAACTCTCTGAATGCTACAAAGTCTTCGTTTGTTAGATTTGACCCAAGGTAAAAATTTACTTTTGTATTCTCGTTTTTAATAAGTTCAGAAATTTCACTATAAACTTCCTGCATCTCAACTTCTTCAAAGTTGTTATTTAATTTTTTTAGTGGAGTTTTTATTCTTGTTTCCGAATTCAAATACTCAAAGTTATAACGACCTTTGTCGCATAACCAACCTTGGTTTACTGAGTCATTATCTACTCCAAGAATTCTAAGCATTTTATTTTGAGATGAATTTAATTCTGTAGAACAACCCATTGGACACCCATTACAGGTTGATCTTGTAGATTTTAAATCCCATGGTCTAGCTTTGAATCTATATGAGGTTGATGTTAAAGCTCCAACAGGACATATTTGTACCGTATTTCCTGAAAAATATGATTTAAATGGCTCATTTGGAAATGTATTTACCTCTGTCTTATTACCTCTTTGAATAAATTCAATTAATGGATCACCAGATATTTCATCTGAGAATCTTGTGCATCTTGCACACAAAATACATCTTTCTCTGTCCAGCAAGATAATTTCAGAAATATTTATAGGTTTTTCAAAATGTCTTTTTTCTTCAACAAATCGACTTTCTCCTGGACCATAAGCCATAGTTTGATCTTGTAGTGGGCACTCGCCTGCTTTATCGCATATTGGACAGTCAAGAGGGTGGTTAATTAATAAAAATTCTAGGACTCCTTCTTGAGCTTTCTTAACTACATCAGATTCAGTATCCACAATCATTTCATCAGAAATTTGTGTAGTACACGAAGGTACTAACATTTTTCCTCTTGGAGTTTCAATTTCAACTAGACACATTCTGCACATACCAACTGGATCTAAACGTTTATGCCAACAAAACCTGGGTATATGAATTCCAGAATCTTCACACGCCTCAATTAAAAGTTTTTTAGAATCTGACTGGATATCAATGCCGTTTACATTAAGATTGACTACCTCACTCATAACAATACTTTCGTTGGTATCAAGCGTTCAACTTCTTCTCTAAAGTCATTCATCAAAGAAGTGATGGGTGAAACAGCTGATGGACCAAGCGGGCATATAGTGGTCATTTTGGGTGGCCACGATAATCCTGGAGATATATTATCACATACATCTAAGAGTAAATTAATGTCAGATGTTCTCCCTCGACCACTTGCAATTCTGTCCAGTATCATTTCAATCCATGTAGTTCCTTCACGACAAGGTGTGCACTGACCACATGATTCGTGAGCAAAAAAGCTGACTATGCTTTTGGCAGCACTAACAAGGTTCGTATCTTCATCCATCATTACTACAGCACCTGAACCAAGCATTGAATTATTATTTGCAACATCATCAATTGTCATTTTTATATCTAACTGATCACCTCTAAACCATGGAGCCGAAGCACCTCCAGGAATATATGCTTTAACTTTCTTACTGTTTCTAATTCCTCCACCAAGTGTTTCAACAAACTCACCAAAAGAACCACCCATTTCAATTTCATAATTTCCTGGTTTGTTTATGTGTCCTGATAGGCTAAAAATTCTTGTTCCAGTAGATCCCTCTACGCCTAATTTATTGTATTCTTCCCCGCCATTTTCAATTATCCAGGGTACTGAAGAAATTGTTTCCACATTGTTTACTAAAGTTGGTTTCATATACAAGCCTTTAACTGCAGGAAAATAAGGTGGTTTTAATCTCGGTTCACCTCTTCGGCCTTCTAATGAATTAAGAAGTGCTGTCTCCTCACCGCATATATAAGCACCCGCACCTAGATGTACTACAATGTCTAGATCCACATCTGAACCAAAAATCTTATTTCCTAAATAACCTTTTTGATATGCTTGTTCTACTGCTTGCTGAACTCTACGTGCTGGTTTTGCATACTCACCACGAATATATATAAAGGCTTTTTTTATATTTGCAGAAAAACATGTAATAATAATACCCTCAATAAGTTGATGAGGATCTCGCTCAAGTAAAATTCTGTCTTTAAAAGTTCCGGGTTCAGACTCATCTGCATTTATTACTAAATACCTTTCTTCATCTTCAGCTAAAAAACCCCATTTAACACCGGTTGGAAAACCTGCACCACCTCTACCTCTGATATTTGAAGACTTAATTTCCTCTAATATTTTCTCTGGAGAGCTATTTAGTAGAGTTTTTTTTGCGGTCGCATATCCATTATTTTTTTCATAACTATCAATTAAATGACTGTCTTCTGGATTGCTACGCATATGTTGAGTTAGAAGAATAGTTTCTCTCATTTTTTTACCTTAGATGTTTTTAAAGTTTGAAAACCAGGAGCAGTTGATGTTGCTCCAGTATTGTCTTGTATTGCCCAATCAAAAGATTTTATACCGCCAAATTTTTCTTGCATTTCATCAGCAACTATAACTTCTGGAGCACCCTCTTTTAACCATGTACATAGACTGAATACATTTTCAGCATTCATGCCTTCAACTGTTTCATAGTTAACCTGCATTGCTGGTGCACCACCACAAGCGCCAATACATTCAACAGCTTCAAAAGAAAATAGTCCATCTTCGTCGGTTTCGTTATTATTTAGTCCGGTAAACTCTTGTACCTTATCCATAACTTCAGTTGAATTATTAATTTCACAAGAAATTGATTTACAAACACTTATCAAATACTTTCCTGTTGGTTCTTGTTTGTACATCGAATAGAATGTAGAAACAGATTTTACTTGAACCTCTGTAATCCCTAATAATTCACTTATAACGCTTATTGAATCATTAGATATATATCCATCTTTGCTTTGGGCAAGATGTAAAAGAGGTCCTAGTGCTGATCTTTTTTGCGGATATAATTCTATAATTTCTCCTGCTTGTTTTAAAAGTGTTTTATCCCAACTCATCTATCAACATCCCCTATTACAGGATCTAATGAAGCAATTGCTGCGACGGCATCTGCAATCGGGCTATCTGTCATAATTACTGGTAGTGCTTGTAAATTACAGAATGAAGGACCTCTAACATGCATTCTGTAAGGCTTTGAAGAGCCATCTGAAACTATATAACATCCTAACTCACCTCTAGGAGATTCAATAGCAACATATGCATCGCCCTCAGGTACTTTAAATCCCTCTGTGTATATCTTGAAATGATGAATCAATGCTTCCATAGATTCATCTAACCTTTTACGAGGTGGTGGTGTTATTTTTTTATCTTGAATTTTGTAAGGACCTTTGGGCATATTGTGCATGGATTGCTCAACAATTTTTAAACTTTCAAATATTTCTAAAACTTTAACTCTCCACCTTGCAAAAACATCACCTTCATTGAGCACTGGAATTTCAAAGTCAAATTTTTCAATTCCTGAATATGGTTGCGACTTTCTTAAGTCCCACGAATAACCGGAAGCTCTTAAGCTTGGACCAGTAATTCCATAAGCGAAGCATTCTTCAGTAGTTAATATTCCAACATTTTGAAGTCGGCCTTTCCAAATAGGATTATCTAGCAACATATCATCATAATCTTGCAATTTTTCAGGAATAACTTTTAGGATCTCTTGTACATCTTTTTGCCAGCCATCGGGTAAGTCTGCTGCTACTCCACCAGGTCTTATAAAGTTGTGATTCATTCGCAAACCAGTAGTTTTCTCAAAAAAATTAAGAATAAGTTCTCTTTCCCTGAATCCAAAAATCATCATTGATAAAGCTCCAATATCCATTCCTCCAGTTGCTAATGCAACTAAGTGAGAAGATATACGATTTAGTTCAGTCATCAAAATTCTTATTGTTTTTGCTCTTTCAGGGACTTCAATACCAATTAGCTTTTCAGTTGTTAAAGAAAAGACAAGCTCGTTGAATAAAGGTGATAGGTAATCCATCCTTGTAGTGTTTGTAGGACCTTGAAAATAATTTAATTCCTCACCAGTTTTTTCCATTCCAGTGTGTAAATAACCAATGATTGGCTTAACTCTTCTTACGACTTCCCCCTCGAGTTCTGCTTGAAGCCTTAAAACTCCATGGGTTGATGGATGTTGAGGACCCATATTAACAATCATTCTCTCGTCATCTGAAGTTTCTTCGTCAATTACAAAGTCATCCAAAACTTCAGTTCCGGTTTGTATTTTTATTTGTTCTTCATTTTCGTTTTCAAGCATTTTTTGAGAGCCTTCATCTGTAGAAGAGATGTTCCACCCACCTTCTTCAGAATTAGTCGCCCAAAAATCAAGCTTATTTTTAAAATTGCTTAACTTGCTTTTTTTAACTTTATAGTTTCTCAATTAATCAACCTTTGGTGCATTCTTAAATTGAACAGGAATTCTTCCTGATCCATAATTTTTCCTCAAAGGATGGCCTACCCAATCATCAGGCATCAAGATTCTTGTTAAATCTGGGTGATTTTCAAAAATAATACCAAACATATCGAACGCTTCTCTTTCATAAAAATTTGCACTTGGGTAAATATCAGTTATTGAAGATATAGACAAATCTTCATCATTTACAAATGTTTTCAGTGTTTTTCTTTTGTTATGAGAAGTAGATAAAAATTGTACAACAATTTCAAATCTTGGTTCTTTCTTTCTAAACCAATCAACTACTGTTAAATCCATCATCATTTCAAAACCTTCGTTTTTAAGAGACTCGACAGTTGTTTTGTAATCATTTAAAGGTATATTCAAAATTTCAGAATTCATCTATTGATCTCTCCATCCATAATCTTTTCTTGTAAAGTTAAAATTCCATGCATTAAAGACTGTGGTCCAGGTGGACAACCAGGGACGTACATGTCTACAGGAACAATATGGTCAACGCCTTGAACTAACGCATAATTATTAAACATTCCACCTGTCGACGAACAAGCTCCCATTGCAATTACCCACTTTGGGTCAGCCATTTGATCGTAAACTTGCCGAAGTACAGGTGCCATTTTTTGAGAAACTCTTCCTGCAACAATCATCAAATCTGCTTGTCTAGGTGAAGCCCTAAAAACTTCCATTCCATATCTTGCTAGATCATACTTTGCACTTCCAGCAGCCATCATCTCAATAGCACAACATGCTAAACCAAAAGTTACAGGCCACATTGATTGAGTTCTTGACCACCTGACAGCTTTATCGATAGTCGTAGTAAAAATATTATCTGGTGTATACATCAAGCTACCTCTTGAAGTTCTTTTTTAAGGTATCTCTCCCTACGCGGAATATTCCAATCTAGAACACCTTTTTTCCAAACATAATAAAGAGTTTCAAGTACAAAAAATGTAAATATTGAAATTGCAGCAATACCGAACCAACCTAAATCATTAAATCTCGTGGCCCAAGCAAATAAAAAGATTATTTCAATATCGAATACGATGTAAAGCATTGCAACCATATAGAACTTAACGGGAAACCTTTGAGATGGTTCTACTTCAGGAAATATTCCACACTCATAGGGGGCAAGTTTTTCAGGAGTTGGTTTTTTTGGTGAAAGTAAATAGGAAACTCCAAGTGAAGCAAGGGCAAAACCAACAGCAATAATTAGCATAACTAATATTGGTAACCAATTTGTCATGTTCCCTCCATATTTGTGAAATATTTCACAAAGTATACTTGTATTGTACTAGCAATAAGATGTTAATTAATTTCAGGAATGAGTTTTTTGGCCTAAAGAAAGCAATTTTGTTGGTAAGACAAACTTGTATCCTATTTTAAATACTTCCTTCAAAGTAAGATACGCTTCATCAAATAATAATTCAACGACAAAATCAATAGTATCCTGATCATTTGATGCAACTCTTAGCAGTCTCTTTGTCATAAATGGACTTTGTAAAATTAGTCTTGCTAAAGCACAGCTTAAAAAATGTTTTCTAAATCTTTTTGTAAACTCTTTTTCATATTTATCAATTCCGACACTTATCATATTCGAATCAAGTAGTTGATGCGTATTTTTGGCTAACAAGTAACCTGCTTCCATACCATAAAATATGCCCTCTCCACTCATTGGATTTATCATAGAGCTAGCATCGCCAATCAAAGCAATATTATATTTTTTATTTCTTTTTGGTCGAGACGATGCAAAAGGAAGTAAGTATGATTTTTGCTTTCTTATGTTTTCTACAACTACGCCTCTGGACCCAAGTTCTGAAAGAAAATTATCTAACAAAACATTGACATCTAATTTATCTTTTTTAAAAATACTAACTGGAACGCCTATACCAATATTTAATAAATTACCTTTGCTTGGAAAAGCCCAAGCATATCCTTTATCGGCAGAAACATTAATTTCAAACATAAGTGTTCTCTCTTTGAATATTTCTAAATAATTTGGACTATCAATGTAAGCTCGTATTGCAATAGCTTTATGCCAATCTGCATTAGGCTTGTAGTCTAATTTTTTTCTAATCCTAGAATTTGCACCATCAGCTCCAACAAGAATCTTTGTTACAAATTCTAAATTTTGATTACCATTTTTAATTTGTACATTCAAACTTCTGTCCTCATTGGAAGTAAAGTTTACAAAACTATAACCTTCATAAACATCAACACCTGACTCTTTGGCAAGATTTAATATTCTATTATCTAGATCTACTCGAGGAATAACATAAACAATTGAATCTTCCTTATTTTTAACTTCAGGAATATAATTTTGAATACCGATATTATCAGGACCATAAAGTGTTGTTGAAACAACTTGTGGTTCACCATCTAAAATGTGTTCATTGTTAAATCTTTTTAAAGCACTTATCACTCCAGGACCAATCGCATCTCCACATGATTTATCTCTTGGAAATATTGCTTTGTCGACTAATCCAACTGTTAGTTTGGGATTTAAATTTTTATATGAGATAGCAGCATTTGCACCAGCAGGGCCGGCACCAATTATTAAAACGTCATAATTTTTAGTGCTTTTTTCCATATTTTACTAACTTACATTGTATTTTCATTAATACGAAACTGAATATAGCTAATAAATATTTTGAAAATAATTACATATAATTTCAGTATCTAATTAGATTGTGCATTAGTGAAAGAAAATAAAAAAATTCCACCAGCTACGGTAA
>MDSY01039466.1_pt1 | contig 15855 bp, 13 predicted proteins | sample 811131 | NCBI WGS metagenome assembly MDSY01 (sample SAMN05326643, study PRJNA326480) | marine metagenome | isolation source: seawater | place: Atlantic Ocean: South West | collected 2010
CTGCGACACCCGCGTGTGTGCTGGATCCTCTCCGGCACCCTATCCACCGCAGGTTCCCTTGAGTCCAGCTCATCCACCGGGCGCTCACATCACCACGCGCGCGGTCGTCCCGTACGCCCCGCTCGTTCACACCCGACGCGTCTCGCCTAATCAGCAGACGAGAGTCTTCATATGTCCTTCGCGCTCAGCTCCGCCGCCGCCGCGTCCGTCGCGCGCGTCTCCTCCCGGGCCTCCACCCGATCCCTGCGTGCCCGCAAGGCTGCCGCCCGCCCCGTCCGCGCCATGGCGGCCAAGGCTGAGGTGAACCAGCTCTCGGACGGCGACAAGAAGCCGCTCGTCGATTCCGTCGAGACCTTCATCTTCGACTGCGACGGCGTCATCTGGAAGGGCGACTCCCTCATCGAGGGCGTTCCCGAGACCATCGCCATGCTCCGCGAGATGGGCAAGCGCCTCATCTTCGTCACCAACAACTCCACCAAGTCCCGCGCGGGCTACCTCAAGAAGTTCCTCTCCCTCGGCCTCGAGATCACCGCGGAAGAGGTCTTCTCCTCCTCCTTCGCCGCCGCCGCGTACCTCGAGTCCAAGAACTTCCCCAAGGACAAGAAGGTGTACGTCGTGGGCGAGACTGGCATTCTAGAGGAACTCGACCAGGTCGGCATCCAGTACCTCGGCGGCGAGGCTGACGGAGACAAGAAAGTCACCCTCGCGTCAGGCCAGCTCATGGAACACGACCCCGACGTCGCCGCCGTCGTCGTCGGCTTCGATCGCAACGTCAACTACTACAAGATCCAGTACGCCACCCTGTGCATACGCGAGAACCCGGGGTGCGAGTTCATCGCCACCAACACCGACGCGGTGACCCACCTGACTGACGCGCAGGAGTGGGCCGGTAACGGGAGCATGGTCGGTGCCATCAAGGGCTCCACCAAGCGGGAACCCACGGTGGTGGGCAAGCCCGCGCCGTTCATGTTGGACTACATCGCGAACAAGTTTGACATTCGCAAGGATCAGATCTGCATGGTCGGCGATCGACTCGACACCGACATCCTCTTCGGTAAGGACGGCGGGCTGAGGACGCTGCTGGTGCTCTCCGGGGTGACGGACGAGGCGACGCTCAAGTCCCCGGAGAACGAAATCCACCCGGACTTCTACACGTCCAAGCTCGGGGACCTCCTCTCCATCAAGGCTTCCGTCAACGCCTAAAGCGTTCATTTATCGAATCATTCATCGCCAAAGGTCTATCGTCGTCTATCGTCCCGGCTCCTGTCCCTGCCTCTATCCCTGCTACGATCCCTGCCGCGCCTATCACGGTCCCGACTACGGTTCCGGCGCCCGTCCCGGTCCCTGCTCCCGTCATCACGTCGCCCGCGCCGGTCCCCGTCCCTGCTCCGCCCCCGCTCCCTGCTCCTCTCCCGGCTCCTCGACCGCTTCCGTGAACGCTCACCCTCCTTTCGGGGTTCCTTTCGGTCCGACTCACGCGTCCCAAAGCCCGTACTCTTGACCGTGTTATCCACCGCGCTCGTCTCCACCGCCCGTACCTCAGCCGCCACCGGGGACGTCGCACCCGGCGGCGGCTCCGGTCCCAGCGCCCGGTACTCCGTCTTGCCCAGCTCGTACACCGCCAGGATACTCTCGCACATCATCTCGATCGACGCCCGCGTGACGTCGAAGAGGTCCCACCACGGCGGGTCCTCCGGGAGCACCACGCCGAGCTGTCTCGCCGCGAGGTATATGCACGCCACCGCCACCTTGTCCGCCTTGAATCGAATGCACAGCGTGGTTCGCAGCGAATCGTTGGCGATCTTCCAAGCCGCGTTCATCATTTCCGAGTTTTGGCCCATCATGCGGAGGTAGTTGAGGACGAACTTGTGCGGGTGCTCGGCGTGGATGCAGAAGCCAAACTCGCGGAGCATGTGCCGCTCGACACGCACCAGGTCCGCCTTGACGTCTTCGTACCTCTTGCTGAAGTACGTGAGGTGCGTCAGCGGTTTGCGTTCTCGTCGTCGGGACATCCGGTGGAACACGTTGACGACGTCGCGCAGCTTCCGCGGGCACTCCTCGAGCTTGCACGCGAGGAAGACGGCGGTGGCGGCGACCCGCCTGACGTCGAACTTGACCATGGAGCGCTTGGCGTAGAAACGGTGCAGTAAGACCTGGCCGGTGCACGCCACCTGCTGCGACGCTTTGAGGAGCACCGCCGCCTCCTGGACGAGCTCGCAGCCGTGGACGCGCATGGCGAACTCGTCCTCCTCGCTCACGCCCCGTTCACGGCTCGGCGAGTTGATGATCTTGTCATCCGTCACGTAAAAGTTGTCCACGTTGGTGACGATCATGGCGACTCGCTTCGCTTCACGGCGCCGCCTCGAGTGGCCTTGAGGACGGTGCCGTCAGTCGATCTGCCAATTAGCAATTTTGGACGAAAGGTGGCTCGCGGCGCGTTCTGGTGTGGCCCGCGTTGCTCCTATCCGATTTTCCCCGGGTCACTCCCACCTCACTCCCACCCCTCACAGGAAGGAAGGCAAGATGCAGGCGCTCTCCGCCCGCACCGCCATCGCGGCTCCCGCCGCCAAGCTCAACGCTCGCGCCCCCGCGCGCAAGGTGCGCCCCGTGTTCGATCCGTACCCACGGTTCGAAGGGTCCGATCTTAACCCTCAACCGGAAATGACAGTGCTGACCTGGCGATGAAGAAACTCTCTCTGACGTTCGTCCCACCCGCCCCGCCCCGCCGCTCGTCGTCGCAGGTCGCCATGCGCGCCGCGGTCTCCCCCACCGCCGGTATCCCGATCCACATCGAGTACTGCGAGAAATGAAACTACATGCCCCGGGTCAAGATGCTGATCATGAAAGCCGATCAGGCTCACCCGGGGAAGTTCGACTGGACCTACAACGTCCGCGACGTTCTCGAGCGCACCGTGCCCCCGGGCACCGGCTGGAAGGACGTCAACCAGGCTGAGAAGCCCATCGACGGCGGCGACCAGGCCATCTGGCGCAAGGGTGCCTTCGAAGTCCTCAGGCTCGACAACGACGAGCTCCTCTACTCCAAGATGAGCACCGGCGAGCACCTCGTGGACGGCAAAGGCGGGCCCGAGGGCAAACTCGGATCCTTCGTCGACGTCGTCCTCGGATCCCAGTAAGTGAAAGTGATACGTACGCGTTCACTCAACAATCAGGGAATTCCAGGGCTAACCCGATAGGGTCTTAAACCACCAAACGGCGGTATAGCTCGGAGCCGTATCTTCGCCACACGGCGCGCGAACACGTGAGTCAGAACGCAGTAAAGCCCGAAGCCAAAGGGACTTGCGCTCAAGACGATGGAATACTCGCGCGCCGCGGAGAAACGACTCCAGAGAACGATCGCATCCAGTACACATTTATGGTAAAGACCGACATTCTATTTAAACGTTCTGTCCGTCCACCACCGCGCGCGTGAAACACTCGGCGTCCAGCGCGTTCCTCGCCAGCCCTATGTCCGTCATGATCCGACCCACCAACTGAGACAAACCGGCGAATTTCATCTCCGGCCGCAGGTACCCCAGCGCCACGCACTCCATCGTCTCGCCGTAGAAATCACGTGTGAAGTCCTTCAGCACGTGCACCTCGATCGTCACCCCGTCACCGTCCGCGAACGTCGGGCGCTGCCCCACGTTGATCACGCACTTCTCCCACGCGGACTGGTCTGTATCGTCGGGAAGACGCGCAAAGCCGAAGTAAACGCCCCGTCGCATCCCCGACAGTTCCGCCGCAAGAACCGCCGGGTCCATGTTCGCGGTGGGCACGCCCATCTGTCGAGACCCCCGCCCGAACCCACTCACCACCGGCGCGCGCATCTCCACCTTGTTCCGCATCGCGTACAGCGGCGGCACCTCGAACGTCCAGCACGATCCGCCGCAGCAGTCCTCGGTGCGAGCGCCCGAAGCCGTCTTAGCCGCGGCGACCCCGCCCTCGCCGTCCATCGTCTTGCCGTCCACCGCCACAGCCGCCGCCTCCAGGGGCAGGTCCGCGATGTACTCCGCGACGTCCATCGACGGCAGTGCGGTGCCCGGGTCGTCCAGCCGCTGTGAGACGACGACGGTGGACCCAGGTCTGCACAGAAGCGTCGCGGCGCGGATGGCGACCGCCGAGTCGTGTTCAGTCGCGAGGGTATCGTTGAATACCGCCGCGTCGAAAGGTCCTTGGTAGGGCTTGAGATCTGTCACGTCGGTGCAGAGGAACCGGACGCACTGGGCGTTACCCAGCGTGCCGGTCGACTCGAAGAGCTCGGCGGCTCGATCGAGCATGGCCTGCAGGGGGGGGGGGGGCATGATTAGTCAGACGCGGTTGTTGCTTTTTTGTTGGATTGGGGCGGACGTCGTTGGCGTGGACGTCGGGTGGACTGAGTGGGAGGAATTCCACGGGTGGCGCACCTGCGAGTGGTCGATGACGAGCACGTGCGACGCGCCGCGGTCCATGAGCGACTTGGCCAGCTTCCCCGTCTCCGCACCGACGACGAGGACTCGAACGGAGGATCCGTCCCCCATCTCCTGCACCGATCGACCGGCGAGGGCGACGTCGGCGAGGAAGTCGCCGCGGTCGCCCTCGTCCGGCATGGTGCACGAGACGCACCCGGCGACCATCTCGTCCCTCCGCGCGGTCACCTCCGCGACGTGCGCCGCCTTCTCATCCGCGCCCGCGTCGGACGCGGGGGGCGCCGCGCGCGGGATCTGCCGGGCAGCTGCGCCCCGATGTCTGATGGTGACGGGGCGTCGGGTCAGGCGCCGCGCGCCGCACGGGAGATGCGCACGGGATATCGCGGCAAGCGCGGCGCGGTGGACGGACGCGGCCATGGATACGCGGTCCGGTGAACGTGTCGACCGAGCGTGCTCGAGACGCGCGTCTCGGAGTGGCGACGCCGTGGTCTATCTTCTCGGAGACAAGGCCCGTGGCAACTACCCTCGGACTTGGTGACGACGAAGCTGCGGAGCTCGTCACTCCGAGCACGCGCGGAGTGTCTGGTCGTCATGGCGGCTCGAGCGAACAGTTCGCGCACGGGTCTCGCGACTCTCGTGCGACGCGCATTCCACCCGGCGACGCACCCGGTTCACGCCGACGTCGCCGTCGCGTCGCTCGTCACCCATCGCCCGGCCACGTCGTCGCATCGCGAAGAGTCGACGCGTCGCGGGGCGGTGGGTTGGGCGACGGAACGCCGGTCATCGCGCGGCTTCGCCGCCGCGACCGCCGCGATGTCGAAGGAGGGCGGTGACTCTCCGCGCCAGTTCGACCCGGACGACATCCTCGCGCCCCTGAGGGACAAGGTGGAGCGAGACATGGCGGGGCTCACCGAGCAGACCCCGCAGCAGGCTGCGCTGGAACGGGAACGCGCGCGACGGGAGGAGATCGCGGAGACGTTCGAGGACGAGGATGGGAAAAACAGGGTGACGGGGGAGTGGAACGGGCCGAGGGGACCTGAACCCACGCGATTCGGGGACTGGGAACAGGCCGGACGATGCTCCGACTTCTAGGCGTCAGCGCGGGCGCGCCCGGGCGAGGGGAAGGCACCTTCTTGATTTTACTTGACAAGTCACAATTCTCCGCCAATTCCGCATTCTCGAGCGCGCTGCCCACGTTCCCGTATCGACCCCACTCGAACGTCACCATGGCCAGCACCGAACGGGATTCCACCGTGATCGTCCCCGATAACCTCGAGGAGGTGCGGGCGAGGCTCGAGGAGCGCCGCAAGAAGCAGCTCGAGCGCGCCAAGCAGGCGCGTGCCGATTACGAGAAACGAATGGAGGAGGAGAAGGCCGCGGCGGCGAAGCGGGCCGAGGAGGCCAAGAACGCGCCGAAGAACAAAGGCGACGGGACGAAGGAGGATCCAAAACCCAGAACACCCGGCGAGAAGAGCCCGCACCAGAAGCAGAACGGCGGGGGGAAGGGCGGGGCCGCGCCGGGCGTCAGCGCGAAAATTCAAGGCACAAATCCCGCGGCTGCCGCGCCGAAGGCTTCGGCGATCGACGCGAACGCCAAGTTCCTCGCCGCCGCCGCCGCCCGCGCCGCCGATATCAAGGACGGGAAGGTTCCCGCGCCCACCATCGGGGCCGGTAACGCGCAGAAGCCCAAGGGCGCCGTGCCCGCGGCGCCCAAGTCGTTCGAGGAGGTGATGGCTGAGAAGAAATCCGAACCCGCCGAGCCGGCGGACCCGAACCTGCGGACGAAGACGATGACGGTGAAGACGGAGGGGGACGAGGAGCTCGAGATCAAGTACTCGGTGCACGTCCCGGAGGCTGCGAAGAAACGGTTGGAGGAACGCAAGAGGGCGAGGGACGGGACGAAGGGGTCGCCGGCGCCGGAGGAGAAGGCACCCGCGGCTGATGAGTCAGCGCCCGAGCCCGAGGAGGAGAAACCGAAGAAGAAGGCGAAGGAGGCTGCTGCGGAGAAGGAGGATGTGCCTGATTTCTCGGGCATGAAGGTCGTGGACCTCAAGAAGGAGCTCGTCAAGAGGGACCTGCCGGTCAACGGCCTCAAGGCTGAGCTCGTCGAGCGCTTGATCGAGGCAAGCAAGTGAGGGGTGTACTGTACGGACGCGGTCAGCCTTGTTCATACCTAGCCCATGTCGCGACAGACCACGGAGTCGTGCTATGCTTAATACTACATATGGACTCATGTATCTGACACTGGTGTCCCTCTCGGGCTTCAACTGAGGGTGGCGAGAAAGGAAGTTTTTTTCATTTTTAATACAAATTGGTGATACTCGTACACACGTTGGAGTCCTGGCAGCCTGGGCGGTGTTCAGTGATGCTCCTTATTGTTTCTGCTGCTGTTTCTGTTTCAAATCTTTCACCGCGGCGCGTATGGCATCCTCCGCGAGCATCGAGCAGTGCAGCTTGACGGGGGGCAGATTCAGGTGTTTTGCGATTTCATCATTTTTGATGTTCACCGCTTGGTCCACGTGTTGCCCCTTGACCCACTCGGTCACGACACTTGAACTCGCGATCGCGGAGCCGCATCCGAACGTTTTGAAGCACGAGTCAATGATGTTACCGTCGTCGTCGACCCTGATCTGCAGTTTCATCACGTCGCCGCACGCGGGGGCGCCCACCAAGCCGGTTCCCACGTTCGCTGAATTCTTGTCGAACGAGCCGACGTTGCGAGGGTTATCGAAGTGGTCCACGACGTTCTTGTGGTACCCGCGCGCGCAGGTTTGTAAGATCCGGGCATCGCGCAGTCCCTTGAGGCGATGCGTGGAGGTGCGCAGCATGGCCATCGTTTTGAAAGATGTCAACGGGGTGACGTCACGGACGAAAGACGCGCCGAGATCTGTGATTTAGGTCTGGGCGCTTGCCGGCTGATCATGATCTCATCTCTGGGCTGCGAGGAAATTGCCAGTCGTTTTTTACAGACGTTTTTTACAGGCTAGAGACGCTCGGTGTGAGGACCGTACAGTTCCCTGCGCACCGTCGGCTGTCGCCTCCTACCACCCTTCGCGCTCGACGGCGCGAGCCAATCGGCGTCGTCGTCGAAGTACTCCACCTCGTCGCGCCTCCGCTCCGCTCCAAACTTCAACGCGGCAGCGTTGCCCGCGACGGCGCCGCGCACACCCTCGAGCGCCATCCTCGCCATCTCCCCGATGGGCCGCGCCTTATCCGAGGCATCCGACGAGCGCATCTGTCGCAGCGCGATCTCGTCGCTCTTGATTCGCTCGTGCGCGATCTTGTCCATGCCGCGGCGCCACTTCTCCTTGGCGAGTTGCGCCCGGGTTTTAGCCTTGGCGACGTTCCTGTCGTCGTCGGCTCGGTGGTAATCGTCGTAGTCGTCGTCGGTGTCCGAGTCGTCGGTGTCCGAGTCGTTATCACGGCCGAGCAGGTCACGCACGGCGTCTCGCGCCTCCGCGACGTACCGCCTGTCATGATACTCAGCCTTGACGTCGCACTCCAACGTCATCCTCGTGGGCACGTGCGGTTCGCGCGATTCGTGCTCGAAGGTATCCCTGAACACCTTCTTGGTCTCCACCACGCCGGCTTTACCCGATGCCGTCGCGTTGAGCACGGCGATGCGTGTGGCGCCGGTTATGATGGCTGGCGCGCCGTGTGTCGGCACGTCCACCGTGTGTTTGCCGCGCAGGTCACCGAACAGGTCGCCGCGGCTGAAGAGGCGGTCGTCCTCCGGGCCGCCCTCGTCGTCGTCGGCGGGTCGACGCCAGCCGTGGTACTGCGGCGGGACGGACGCGCGGTCCATCAACGCCGCGGCGTCCACCTCGTCCTTGCTCCACGTCACCTCGTCGTCGGGCTCGACCGTGTTCTTGGCCTGCGCGGTTAGCGCCAACCTCGCGAGGCCGAGCGCGGGTTTAACGGGCCGGAACACGGACCTGGCGCCAGACTGTGAGAGCATCTCCGCGAGCTTCATGCGCAGCGTCATCGCGCGCTGCCACGCGTCCGCGGAATCGATCTCCAACAGGAGCGCGCGTTCGTCCCACAGGTGGAGGACCCTCGCGCCGCGCGTCAGTCCGACCTCCGCGACCTTTCTCGACTTTTTCTCCGAATCCGCTTCCTCGTCGGGCACGGACACGCGCAGGTTCACCTCGGACGGATCCGCGCCCGCCACCAGCATCCGCCTCACCAGCGCGCACGCGTCGTCCACCTTTTGGTACGGGTAATCGGACCGGAGCGCGGCGGCGGTGGCCCACATCAACGGGTAGGACCTCAGCGCCGACGTCGACTTGGTCGAGTCCCCCTTCAACGTCCGCCCGGCGGTCTTCGCACCCGCGCCCTCGAGCGGCGCGTGCCTACCCGAGTTGGCCTCGCCCACGACGGACGCGCCGAGGTCCAGGAGGTTCGTGGCGAAGTGGATCGCGACGATGAGCTGCTCGCGTCCCCGGGCGCAAGCCGCTCCGTGCAACGCGGCGAAGAGCGGCGTAAACTCAAACGGCGTCATCGCGCCGGCTCCGAGTTCCGACAGCAGAGGGTTGACCGCGCCCGCGTCTATGCGCTTGGAGTGGCGTACCATGGTATTGGCCGCCTTGATGCACGCGGACAGCCGCGACGACCGCCTGGCCACCGCCCTGGCCTTGTACGCGACGGGGTCGAACGGGACGTACTCGGGAATTGTTTGCGTCTCGGGCTCCGGGGACTCAACGTCGTTCGCGGCGTCGTCGCCAGCCTGGGAGGGCGCGCCCATCCTGTCGATGTCGGCGTGGAGCGCGGCGTCCTTCGCGGTGAGCCTTCGGGGCGGCGCATCGTCAGTGGGTTCGGCGGGAGAAACCGGGGTGGGCTTGACCTCCACGACGCCAGCCTTGACCTCCTCCGCCGATACCTCAGCCGGCGCATCGGACGCCCCTTCCGCCGCGGCGCCGGTGTCCGTCTTGGCGAGAGGCGGCGGCTTCCCCCGCGTCGCCTTATCGAAGCGCGACGCGCCGAGAATTCCTTTGGTCCTGCCGCGGAATCGACCGAGCGCGCCGAGCTTGACCACCTTTTGGCTCGGCTTGGTCTGCGGCATCTCCTCGCGCGTGCGCTCCAGGAGGACGTTGTAGTGCGCGATGTCGGGGAAGTGGTGGATGAGACTCGCCGGGTGGTGGTACGCCGGGTCCCTGAACGCCCGTTCCACGTTATCCACCGGTCCTTCGTCCTTATCCGCGGGGTGTTCTTCGGTACGTGATGTAAGAGAGGCAACCAAAGAGCCGATCGCGGTGCGAGCCGTGCCAGTTACATCGCCCGTCCATCCCTCGAGCAACGACGCGAGCGGCGGCGACGCTTCCTTCTCAATCGATCGGCGCTCGGGCTCGGTTGGAGCGGGAGACGCGGGAGACGCGGGTGGGATGGATCGCTCGTCGATGGGCGCGGCCGCTTCCACCGCGGCGGCCACCGCGCACGCCACCAGCGACCCCTGCGTCCACGACTGGTGGTTCAGACCCTGAGTTTCGTCAACCTCCCCGCCACGTTTTTCCACGATCCACTCCACGCACTGCCTCGCCTCGTCGTGACCCTCGCCGTACACAGCCTCGAGCGCCCAGAACAGCGGCGTGTACTCGCACGTGCCAACCCTGGCTCGATGGCTCGGCCGGGTGGCTCCGACGTTTTCGCCGTCCGAGGCGGCGTCCGACGCGTCCGCCATGGACACATCACCCCCCGAGTCCGACGACCCGCTCACCGATCCGGCACCAGGGTTCGACAAATCGGCGTCGACGAAGGACGCCGCCTGACGCTCCGCGGACCTGCCCAGCGCCGATGAAGTTACGTCAACGTCGACGTCGCTTCCGCTCGTGTCCATCAGAGCGCATCCGTCGGTTCGTTCGTCGCCGGATGATCGTTCGTCGTCGGCGGCGGCGCCAAAGTCCCTCTCCCTCGCGGCGTACGCCGGGTGCGGCTGCGGCAGGTACACCTCCGGGTGAGAACTGACGACGTCCGCGCCCTTTTGGATCAACCGCTCGATCAGCGATAGGATGAAAACCCGGTCGCGCTCACCCTCGCGCAGGGCGTGGAGCAGCTCAACCACGGGGGGACACTCGCTCCCCTCGGGGAAAACGGCGCGGGCGCTCGGATCGGCGCCCGCCTCGAGGATCCTATCGAACAACAACGACGACAACGGCAGGTCTCCGTGCACCGCGACGCACGCGACGTGCAGCGGCGGTGCGACGACCGGGTAGTTCGCCACACCCACGCTGTTGACGTCCGCGCCGCACTCGAGTAGTTTCACCGCCGCCGCCAGAGCCTCGGTGATCTCCGGCTTCTCGACGTACACGCCGAGCGCTATGCCCAACGGATACGCGTTTCGCGTGGTGAGATCGTCGGCGTGGGGCCTGCGGGTCTCCATCGGGACGTTAACGTCCGCGCCGCGCGCGATGAGCGCCTTGACGAGCTCCAGCGCGTCGGTCCTCGCGCGTCTCTCCCTGTCGTCGTGCGAATCGAGGGTGGTGCCCACGGCGGCGGCGGCGGCGTTGACGGCGTCGGACGCGGCGTCCGCTATGTTCTTCTGCAAGGATGCGAAATCCTCGCCAATCTCCGCGGCGGTGTCAGCCGCGGACTGGATCATCCTCGCCATCCACGAGATCTCCTCCGAGGGCGTGTCCTCGGATCCCGTGTCCTCGGATCCCTCTTCGCCGTCCACCGGGTGAAGTTTCCGTTCGCCCCCCCGCCTGACCTCGGAGGACGTCGACGGCGACGACCTGTCGGACAATCCCGAGACGGACGCTCGTACCGACAGCGTGGATGGAACCCGGGAACCCGCGACACCGTCCATCGACGGCCACCACGTCTTCTTTCCATCCGTGACAGCGCGTCCCTCGAGAGCCGCGACGCACATCGCCAGAACCGGCGTGCCGGCTCCGCAGTGCCCGGGCCTGGAACCCACGCAGTTCGGATCCGCGCCGATCTCCAGCAGCTCACGCGCCAGGGATAACGCCGGCGCGCCCGCGCCCTCGACAACCGCGCAGCACGCGTGCCACAGCGCGGGTCCACTCGCGTACACGGGCGGAGAGTTAGTCTTTGAACTATTGGTCGAAGGCCCGGTGGGAACGGTGGACGCGTCGCCGGGCGCGACGCGGCGCGACCCGAGCTCGTCCGCGTCGGGCCTGTGCGAGAACGTAGCGTCGACGGAGTGGTCGAAGCCCTCTGCGCGGATCAGCGCGGACGCCAGGGACGCGATGGCGACGCGCGACGATACGTACGCCGCCCGGTCCGTCAGCGACGCGGTTTGCTCCAGCGCCGACAGGCACACGGAGACGGGCGTGAGCGTCGTGCCGCACCGCGCCCACCACCCGGGCCGCGCGCCCACCGCGTTGACGTCCGCGCCGGATCCCATGAGACGCGCGGCGACGTGAACCGCCGCGACCGCACCGCGCGGGTCGCCGGTCAACGCGTTGTTAGTGGCGGCGCACGACGCTAAGAACAACGCGGTTCCTGTAAAAAAAACAAAACACGACGTCAGTGCAATTGCGCATACGAAAAAAACAAAAAAGAAACTTACCCTCGGCGCCGCACCTCCCCTTGTACGGCACGAGCCCTTTATACGGCGCGTTCAGGTCCGCGTTCTTCGCGCTCTCGTGCACCCTGCCCATTCTGCCCACGGCGTTCACGTCGAGGTTGGGTGCCGCGAGGAGGGCGGTGGCGAAGTCCGCGAGGTCGTCCGCGGAGGCGGGCGACAGCCGCTCGGGAGGCGGAGGTTCGTTCTCATCCTCCATAGGTGTCTCATCGTCCATAGGTTTCTCATCGTCTTCCATGGGTGTCTCCGCCTGCGATGCGGCGATGATCTCGGCCACGTTCTCCATCGCGCCGACGACGAGGCACAGCGCGGGTACGTCTGCTCCGTGGTCGTGCCGCGTTCCTTTGGCGTTTGGGTCGGCGCCTCGTTTCAACAGCGTTGGTACGACTCCGACGGCGTCCCTCGCGCCCTCCAGCGCGGCGCACGCGAGGAGGAACAAGGGCGGGCCCTCGGTTCCGTCCGCGGCCACCTTCGGTTCGTTCACCGGTGACCGCTTCGCCGGGGGTCTGGGTTCCGGGCCGAGCTGCTCGAGTAACTCCTCGGGGGAGACCTCGTACCTGACGCCGGTGCCGGTTTCTTCATTGTCGATTCTGTCGTCGTTCCCAGCGCGAGGAGTGGCGACGGCGTCCACGGCGTCCCTGACCGCCCCGCGCGCCGCCGCGAGCGCTTCTAAACCCGCCTTCTTGGCGCGATACACCGCGATGAGACGCTCGTATATCGCCAGCGTCGCGAGGTAGGTGTCGTGCTCGGCGATCGCCTCGGACACCACGCGGAGTTTGTCGTTCGCCGCCTTGGCGCGCATCTCCCCGAGGTCCACGGCGTTGACCGCGACGCTCCCGCCCGAGCGCTTGCTCCCATCGCTCCGAGCCACGGAGGATGCCCGGGCGGGCGGCGCGGAGCCGCTCTTCCCGGCTCCGAAGAGCGACATCGCTCCCACCAAAGTGTAACCTCTTTCCGAGAAGGTGCACTCTTCGCCTGTCAGCTCCATGGTTGGACCTTATTTCGCTTTTTTGGGCCAAGCGCCAATCAGTCAGGCTGATAATCAGATTCTCACATGCTAATCACTAACTATATTTTAAGCCATTGGCTTTCAGTGAGGAATCATATTATCACAACATGCCAACAGAGCTTATCCCGCGCGAAAACCAAAAGGCTCTCGCCCCTCGAGCAGCCCCATAAACACCATGCTCCGCAACGTGTGCCGTCGCGCACTCGCGGAGGCGGCATCCTTCAGCGGCGGGAGTAAAGAAGGACCAAACGCATGGCGCACGATCTCGTCGTGTAAGGGCTCGTCAGTCGTCGGCACCGCTCGGGGAGGAGGATCTTGTTTCCATATCGCCACCCCAAAGGGTCGAAGGTCCGCGTCGAGTACCTCCCGAAGTCACGCGGCTCACCCGTCCACGGAGATAGGTGCCATCGACGACCTCACGGTGGAGCTTCACCCATGGAGCAAGCTCCCGCTCCAAATCGCAGTCGGCATGGGCGTCGCGAGCTTCTGGCGCGGCGCGTGGTACGTCATGGACACGTCCGTCTTCCCCGACGACAACCTCAAGTCCGGCGCCGCGTGTTTGGTGGCTGGCACCGCGGGGCTGGCGAAGCTCCAGAGGTACGCGGCGTCGGAGGTTCACAAGCGATACATCGCCAAGAACATTCCGCCGCCGCCCAGTTTGAGGTACGGGCTCCTGTACGGCATGGGCCTGAGCTGCGTCGCGGTGTGGCGGGGCACGTGGTGCATGTGGGATTCTCTGTTTGAGCGCTTCGACCCTTGGGCTTTCAAGGGCGACGCGGGTGTGAGAAACGGGGAGGACGAAGAGTCGTCGAGCCCAGGGGAACCCCAAATGTCAGAAAACACGTTCACGCTTTTCAACGGCGTCGCGTCGCACGTCGTCGCCATCGCGGGTCTCACAGCCGCGGGCTACCTGAGCTCGGTGCTCTCGCCGCCGGCGGTTTGCTTTCTGCTCAACGACGAGGCGCTGAGAAAACGGGCGTGCGCTGTGAACCCGGCGTACAGGGAGGAGGCGAGGCGGGAGTTCCTGAAGGGGGCGGCGTGGCTGTTCGGCAACGCGGGACCGGTGAAGAGGGCGGCCAAGTGAGATAGTCATTAGAGTAGGTTTCAATATCCAGCAGACGAGGGGCGGGGTAATTATTGAAATTCTCATATTGCGAGTCGTCGTCATAGGTTTCGGGGTTGACTCAGAGCCCGACGTCTTAGAACGGGACAAACTCCTTGTCGATGATGTGCTTGTGGCTGCCCATCTTGTTGTTGGCCACCATGGAGCCCATGGCGTCCACGCAGATGCGCAGCGCCATCAGGCTGGTGATGTCCGAGACGTCGTAGGGTGGCGAAACCTCGACGACTTCCATGCCGCACAGACCCTCCGCGGCGACTAGGCCGACCAGTTTGAGAGCCTCGCGGGGCAGCAGACCGCCGGGTTCGGGCCAGCCGGTGCCCGGCACGAATGCAGCCTCAAGTGAATCGATGTCGTAGCTCATGTAGACCGCGTCCGCGCCGTCCCAGGCCCGCTCCAAGGCCATCTCGGCAACCTTCGGGATGCCGAGCTCCTCGACGTCGTCCATGGTGAACACGTTGGTCCGTCGCCCGACGATGTGCTCCACCGCGGGCCGTGGCACCTGCCAGCCGCCGATGCCGATCTGCACCAGGTTCGTGGCCGGGACGTTCGGTAAGTTGGTGGCGTGGAAGTACGGGGTGGTGTGCATGCGCTCGTCCAGGTCCTTCTCCTGGATGTCCGCGTGTCGGTCCACGTGGATGATGCCAATCTTCTTGGTGGTGCACGCCGCGATGCCGCGGATGGTGGGGAAGCCGATGGAGTGGTCGCCGCCCAGGATGAGCGGGAACGAGCCGGACTGGAAGACGTGGCCGACCGCGTTGGAGATCTGGTCGAAGGTCTTCTCGATGTTGGCGGGGATGGTGAACACGTCGCCCGCGTCGCACATCGTCATCTGCTCGCGGAGGTCGATGCCCATCTCGTAATTGTACGGGGTGTACAACGCGGAGATGCGCCGGATGCCCTGGGGACCGAACCTGGTGCCGGCCCTGTAGGTGCACCCGCCGTCGAATGGAACGCCCATGCACGTGACGTCGTAGTTGCCCACGTTCCGGACGTCCTCCTCGAACGGGGCTTTGAGGAACGTGTTGATGCCCGCGAAGTGCGGGAGTTCGCCGCGACTGAACGTAGGGATGGTCTTGTCATCGATGGAGGACGCGCCGGGCAGGCCGATCTCGAGGCCGCGCTTGACCTCGGCGTCGTGCACGGCAGTGGGAATGGATCCTTGCTTAACCGCAGCCTTCCAGCCCCTGGTCTGGAACCTAGGGTCCGTCGGGTCGGGGTGGTGATGCCTGGCCTGCTGCTGCAGATGCGCCCCAGCAGCGGCGAAGCCCCCTGCGGCGGGGGTGTTGCCAGCCCCGGCGAGAACCTGCCGCGTGATCTGCTGCTGCTCGGTCTCCTGGAGCGCCGCGTTGGCGGCGCGCCTGCGATGGGTCGTATCGGGGGTGGAAGATTCGATAAGTCATCCGTGCAAGGACGAGCGAAGAGGGAAGGCACGGGGAGATCCCTCCCTCCCCCACGTGGTTGTTACCGGAGGGGGCCGAAACCAAAATCCAAACGACGCCCCGTCGACGAAGCGTTGCGGCGCGGGTATCGGTGCGATGCGGGGGCGAGGGGGACGGGATGATCGAATATAGTACCTGAGCGGCCTCGAGAGCTGCCTGAAGATGCGCATGGCTTTCGCGGATGATTCGCGCGCGTCCAAAGTGACCTGCCCGTGAACCCTCAGCACGTGAAAAAGGGTTCGGGTTTTTGGATGGCGTCTCGTTGACGTCAGCATTTGCGCGTTTTTTCTCAAAAAACGCATTTCTCACAAGCACTCTTCGTAATTTGCTAAAAC
>MDSY01090635.1_pt1 | contig 15852 bp, 3 predicted proteins | sample 811131 | NCBI WGS metagenome assembly MDSY01 (sample SAMN05326643, study PRJNA326480) | marine metagenome | isolation source: seawater | place: Atlantic Ocean: South West | collected 2010
AGTGATGGAGATGGGGTGCCAGATGCAGAAGATGAGTTTCCAAATGATTCAAGTGAAAGTAAGGATACAGATGGGGATGGAGTGGGTGATAATAGCGATGCGTTTCCAGAGGATGCGAGTGAAACAGAGGATACAGATGGGGATGGAACAGGAGATAATGCCGATGAAGATGCGAATAATGATGGAACACCAGATACAGTAGAAGATAGTGATGGGGATGGGGTGCCAGATGCAGAGGATGATTTTCCTTATGATTCAACAGAAAGTAAAGATACGGATGGCGATGGAATCGGGGATAATGAGGATGCATTTCCAGAAGATGCAAGTGAAAGTAAGGATACAGATGGAGATGGAATCGGAAATAATACAGATACACAAGATGGTACAGATAGTGATGGAAATGGTATTGCTGATATGGTACAAGATAGTGATGGAGATGGCGTAATAGATACTGAGGATGAGTTTCCAAATGATGCCAGTGAAAGTGTAGATACGGATGGGGACGGAGTTGGGGATAATAGTGATGAATTCCCAGAAGATTCTGCAGAAAGTAAAGATACAGATGGGGATGGAACAGGAGATAATGCTGATGAGGATGCGGATAATGATGGAACACCAGATACACTAGAAGACAGTGATGGGGATGGCGTATCAGATGCAGAAGATGAATTTCCAGATAATCCTAATGAAAGTAAAGATACAGATGGCGATGGAGTAGGTGATAATAGTGATGCGTTTCCAGAGGATGCAAGTGAAACAGAGGATACAGATAATGATGGAATAGGTAATAATGCAGATGAAGATGATGATGGTGATGGCACGTTAGATATAGATCAAGATAGTGATGGAGATGGCGTACCAGATGCAGAAGATAGTTTTCCTGATGATCCAAATGAAAATAAAGATAGTGATGGAGATGGACTTGGTGATAATGTTGATAAATTTCCACATGACTCTAGTGAAATTAGCGATGCGGATAATGATGGTATAGGTGATAATAACGATGTAGATGATGATAATGATGGATTATCTGATCAGGATGAAATAAGTTATGGTTCAGATCCATTAGACCAAGATACGGATGGAGATGGATATACAGATAAAGAAGAAGTGGATGATGGAAAGTCACCAACCGATCCATTGGATATGCCAAATTCATTACCTGTGGCATTAGAAATGAAAACAGAAGGTGTGGTAAATAGTGAAATACGCATTATTGTAAATGCAACCGATAGAAACAGTGATGAGTTAACATATAGTATTCAATCAGAGCCATTACAAGGATCGATACTAAGTGTAAATGATGATGTTATAACGTATAAGCCAGCTGTAGATTATGTTGGTAATGATAGTTTTACCTATCGTGCAAAAGATGCAGAAGGATTTAGTAATGAAGCAACGATTTCAGTTAGAGTATATGATTCTTATCCAGATTTTAAAACAACCATAGCTAACAAATTAAGTGAAGAAAATGTAACGGACCAATTAGAAGCTATCGATGGTAGTATTGTGTTATGGTTAGATGCCACTGATGATACATATTTGTCTTTAGATGGTAATAAAGTAAAAAAATGGATTGATTTAAGTGGAAATGAAAATCATTTAATTCAAGCAAAAGAAAATTATCGACCTACGTATTTAGCAGCTGACAACAAAGTTGATTTTAAGAGCATAAGTTATCTTGAAAATAATAGAGGGTTTATTTCATCAAGCAAAGTAAGTATTGTGATGGTTGTTGAAACACCTCAAAGTTCAGATAATACGTTATTTTTTCTAGATAGTACAAGTGGTAATACATTCAGAGGATTTTTCTATGATCAAACAATCTCGGCTTGGGCTAAAAATAGTATGAATGAAAAAACATTAGATTTAGAAGCTAATAATACTGATATAACTAATTTTAGAAAATCAACGAAGACAAAAACGTATGTTAGGTATGATCTAGATCAAAGTAATAAGAAATTAGCTATTTATAATGGAAAACACGAAGAAAGAAATATAACTAGCTCAACCTATAATAGCGTGATATATAACAATAAATTTTTATTAGGAAGTCAAAATCAATTAGATGTAGATAATAATATAATGGGTGATTTAGATTCAAAGGTTATGGAAATAATAATCTTTAATAAGTTTATAACAGAACATGATATGATGCTAATTAATTATTATTTAGCAAATAAATGGTCTTTATCAAGTTCTATAGATAGTGATGGAGATGGAATAGTAGATAGTATCGAAAAAACAACTAATACCGATCCATTAAATAAGGATACAGATGGTGATGGTATAGAAGATGGTAAAGAAGATTATAATCAAAATGGAGTGATTGATGCCGGTGAAACAAATCCAAGAAATAGTGATACAGATGGAGATGGATTAACTGATTCTGAAGAAGATAAAAATAGAAATGGACGATATGATGATACAGCAGGTGTTGATCAAGAAAGTATCAATTCTGGGATATCAAGTTTGATATCATTTTTATCCAACTCAACAAATACAGAAAAGACATCATCGGTAGCAAATATTAATTTAACAAATGAAGAATTAGCAGATTTTGTATCAAGTGAAATAGAAACAAATCCGACAATAGCTGATACCGACAATGATGGGATTAATGATGGTAATGAGGTGGGTGGTACCTTAAACCCAAGAAGTAATGATACCGATAATGATTATATATTAGATGGTATAGAAGATACTAATAAAGATGGATTATTAAGCGAAGGTGAGACAAGTGCTAATAATAATGATACCGATAATGATGGGATCCATGATGGTATAGAAGATATGGATAGAGACGGTAATTTTGATGTTGGATTAGAAACCAATCCACTTGATACCGATACTGATTCAGATGGAATTGAGGATGGTATCGAAGATATTGGGCAAGATGGTATTGTATCTGTAGATGCTAATGGAAATCCATTAGAGACAGATCCACGCTTAGCTGATAGTGATAATGATGGGTTAAGTGATGGGGAAGAAGACCTTAATTATAATGGCGTTGTGGATGAGGAATTTAATGAATCGGGAGTGATAGTAGCATTAGAAACCCATCCATTAATACCGGATAGTGATGGCGATACATTAAGTGATGGTGATGAGGTTAATCTTTATAAGACAAATCCATTATTACGAGATAGTGATGGAGATAGTTTACATGATAATAAAGAAATTCAAGATTATGATACCGACCCAAATGATAGTGATAGTGACAATGATGGAATAACAGATGAAGTGGAGATTAGTCTTGGGATAGATCCAAATAATAATGATAGTGATACGGATGGCTTGTTAGATGGAGAAGAAGATAGAAATAATAATGGTGTTATAGATAATAATGAAACAGATCCAAGTAACCCAGATTCAGATGATGATGGATTAAGAGATGGTATAGAAGATAAAAATAATAATGGTGTTGTAGATAATGATGAAACAGATCCAAATAACCCAGATACAGATGGGGACAATATCTTGGATGGGATCGAAGATAGTAATCATGATGGCATTGTTGATAGTGGTGAGACAGATCCAAATAAATTAGATTCAGATGGAGATGGCTTAAATGATAATATAGAAGATAAAAATTATAATGGTATCTATGATTCGCCAATAGAATCTGGATTATATGAAACCAATGCAAGTAATAACGATACAGATGGTGATGGAATCTTAGATGGGTTAGAAGATGCGAATAAGAATGGTGATGTTGATATTGGTGAAACAGATCCAAGATTAGTTGATACAGATGAGGATGGTATTTTAGACGGTATAGAGGATACCAACAAAGATGGTGTTTTTGATAGTGAGTTAGAAACTAATCCAATAAGTAGTGATACGGATGGTGATGGTATTTTGGATGGAATAGAAGATGTGAATAAAAATGGTATTGTAGATAGTAATGAAACAGATCCAAAAAAAGCTGATACAGATGGGGATGGTATAAGTGACAGCATTGAATTATCAATGGGAACCAATGGAAATAGCAATGATAGTGATGGCGATGGATTAACAGATGATATTGAAATGATGTTAGGAACAAATCCATTATCAAAAGATAGTGATGCAGATGGTTTGGACGATAATATAGAAATCAATTCAATGTTAGGCTTAGATCCAACAAATGAAGATACGGATTGGGATGGAATTATAGACGGTATCGAAGATATGAATAAAAATGGTGAGTATGAGGAAGGGGATGAAATTTCAGCAACCTTAGTTGATACCGATAATGATGGATTGGAAGATGGCGAGGAAGATAGCAACAAAAATGGTATTGTTGATCCAGGAGAAAGTGATCCGAAAGAACCTGATACAGATGATGATGGTATTTTAGATGGTAAAGAAGTTTTATTAGGGACTGATGTAACGGATAGCGATACGGATAAGGATGGACTAGAAGATGGTGAAGAAATTAATACATATAATACAGACCCATTAAATATAGACAGTGATAACGATGGACTAAAAGATGGTGAAGAAGTTATCACCTATAATACCGATCCAAATGATAATGATAGTGATAATGATGGCCTAGGAGATGGCGAAGAAGTTACTACTTATACTACCGATCCAAATAATAAGGATAGTGATAATGATGGGATTAGAGATAAGGTAGAGATAAATAATTACAGTACGGATCCAAATAATAAGGATAGTGATGATGATGGATTAGAGGATGGTGAAGAAATTGCTACTTATAATACCGATCCAAATGATAATGATAGTGATAATGATGGATTAAGAGATGGTGAAGAAGTTATCACCTATAATACCGATCCAAATGATAATGATAGTGATAATGATGGGCTAGGAGATAGTGAAGAAGTTATCACCTATAATACCGATCCAAATGATAATGATAGTGATAATGATGGATTAAGAGATGGTAAAGAAGTTAGCACATATAATACCAATCCAAATGATAATGATAGCGATAGTGATGGTCTTAATGATGGAGATGAAGTTAATAAGTATTACACCAATCCAACTAATGATGATAGTGATAATGATGGTATTAATGATTTTATTGAAATTACAGCGAATTATAATCCAATTAGTAAAGATAGTGACGGTGATACATTATTAGATAATGAAGAAGATATTAATTTAAATGGAATAAAAGACGAAGGGGAAACAAGTGCTATTTTAGCAGATACCGATAATGATGGCGTGAATGATAATCTTGAACAAGATTTAGGTACAGATGCATTAGTCTGGGATACGGATGGTGACGGGGTTAGCGATGGGAATGAAGTGAGTGCTAACTTAGATCCTTTAGGGGCTGATACAAATAGTGATGGTGTTAGTGATTATGTTATATTTAATAATAAAAATAACATAACTAAAGGCAATATTGATGCAGGTGGTGGATCACAGCAATCAGCAACGTATGATTTAAAATATCAGTCATTAGCTCCAACGTTTGGTTCTTTTCAAACAAAAGACAATCATCAATTAATTAGTGGGATTCATTTTGATGCAAGTATCAAATCATTAACGGGTTATGATAAGCCATTTGAGACTGCTCAAGTAAGCTTAAATTCAACTATCCAAGGTACGATCGTGACAAAATTAGAGATTAAAATTACGGATAGAGTTGATGATTCTATTTATTATAATGTGATAGCAGATAAAAGTAACTCGAATACAATAGAAAGAATATGGAGTTCAAAAGATAATCTTAATAATCAAGAAAAGCCAATTGTAATTAAGGCGAGAGCCTTTGATGGGTTAACTTGGGGTAAATGGTATGAGGTTCCTGATGAAATTATTGTTGATAATTTACCACCAGAAATAGATTCGTTTTTAGTATCAAATAGTATTTTTTCACCTAACAATGAAACCTCAGTTGGAATAAAAGATAGCACTGATATTTCATTAGCAATGCTAGAAAGTTATTTGCAAAATTGGAATATTACAATTATTGATAGTAATGATGAGATAACGAAGACGTATAGTAGTCAAAATAGCAGTGATAAAACGATAACAAAAACATGGTTTGGAAAAAATGAAGGAACCGAATTTGTGCCAGATGGTGATTATAAGGTTAAGGTAGTCATTGAAGATAAGGTTAGGAATAGAACAGTAGCAGAATTACCAATAAGTATTGATAATACATCCCCTGAGATTTCCTTGTCAGTAGTAGCAGAAGGTAAGGCATTAAATTCTGGTGAAGTTGATGTAATATCAAACTGGATTGGAACAGATAATTATGATGATCAGCTAGACTATGTTTTAAAATATAATGAATTAAAATTTAATATAAAAGAAATCGATGCATTGGCGTTATGGTTAGATTCGTCAGATACTCAGACATTAGAAGTTCAAGGTAATGATCTAGTTAGATGGTATGACAAAAGTAAGCATGCAAATCATATGATGCAAGAAAAAGCAGATGAGAGACCTACACTACAATCAGACGAAACTATATTGTTTGAAGCTAATACAGGAATAGAATCAAGTAAAAAAATGAGTAGTGGTTTGAAATATGTTTATGCGGTGGTCAAAGATGAAAATGGTGCGTGGGTAGTGATTGCAGATATTGTTAATCTAACCACGGATGAGAGTATTCAAATAGGTGATTATAATAGTAGTCTTATAAGTGGAAGTTATGATGAATTTGCAGAAATAGTCGTGTTTGATTCAGAGCAGGTAGATGTTGTGAATTATTTAAATTCAAAATGGCAAGTAAGTAAGTTAGCTGACTTTATTAAATTACAAATAAATGATGGTTCATCACATACGCTTTATTCTCAAGAAGATAATAATTTGTATCAATTTGTTATTGAGGGAATAGATGATGTAGGTAATAAACAAGTGGTATATTCAGATGTAATCATGGCTCCAGATAGAACCGCACCTGTTATTAGTAATGAATTTACTGTTATTTTTGGAGAAGAAGATAAATCATTTAGTATTAATTTAGATGATAAAAAGTCAGATAATATAGACAGTAATATTAACGTAAGGTGGATACCATCATGGATCGATAGTGAAACGAATCCAGGTAAGTCATCAACAGAAATATTAAGTGATATTAGCGCGATTAATAATGATCAGGATATTCAATTTGAGCTAATTAATAATGCCAATACCGAAGCAAATATTAATGGAAATATATATGGTAAAGAAAATGCGTATATCGTATTACGTTTGGAAGACTCTGAAGGAAACTATGCTGAAAAAGAAATTCAGTTAGTCATTGATGCAATCAATGATGCTCCAGAGTTTATTGCAACATTAGGTAATCCTGTAAGAGATACGTATGGAAATATAATTTTCAATTTTATCTTTGATGAAGATACACCAGGACCATCTGTGATTTTAGATAATTATATTCAGGATGTAGATAATTTAGTATCAGATTTAGATGTAACATTAGCATCAACAGATTTTTATCGAGATTTAACTGAACAAGATGTTGATAGTTATAAATCACCATACTTTGATGTTACGATTGGCAACGCAGCTAGCAATCATGAATTACAATTTTTACCTTACGATAATTGGTATGGTGATCAAGCGTTAGTATTAAATGTAGCGGATAGTAATGAATTAAGTGTAACAACTAATATTATTGTTCGAGTTTGGCCCGTTAACGATCCACCAATCATAAAAGAAGGTATTCAAGAATCTTATAGTTATGATGAAGACACAACATTTAGTTTAACGTTTACAGACTATGAAGATGATGTTGAATTTGAGGATAAACCCCCAACACATAACAATTTATTAAATTGGGAAGTGATTAGTTTTGATAATGATATTATTTCAGATGTTAATTTGGTAGGAGATCAAATAACATTTACGCCAATTGATAATAAGTATGGTACAGCCAACATTGTGATTCAATTAACAGATACTGATATTGTTGCAGAAGCTAAGTTTCAGCCCGAGTTTTTAGTTTATAATATTAATGGAGAGGAACAGTCTGTATATCAAGGATATGAGGCAAATCCAAAATCAGTAACAAAGTCAATTGATTTAGTATGGAAACCAGTGAATGATCCACCAACACTAGCCGTATTATCAGATGTAATAGATAGTGAGGACCAGGCTAAATCAGAGGATAGTATTGCATGGCAAATAGATTTAAGCGCATATAAAGATGATATAGAAGATTCTGATGATGATTTAACATATAGTATTGCGATGAGTGAGGATTATTTAACGTATACTTATAATGATGTTACAAATATTATAGAATTTACACCAAAACCCAATGCGTTTGGAACAACAGAAGTTACTGTAACATTAACAGATGCTGATACAAATATAGATTTTCAGCCGTATGTGGCAAACCCAAAAACAATAACACAAACATTTGATGTTGTATTAGAAGCTGTAAATGATGCGCCATCAATAAGTAGTATTGAGTTAAAATCAACAGTGACTAACTTTTCAAACGTTGCCTTAACAACAGATGAGTTACAAATAAAGGCCATTGGATATAGTGATATTGGTTATGCAGATGAAGATGAGGTAGGTAATGAGTATGATTCAACACGTGCATCAGAACCATTTTTTACACCAAATACAGAACAGTATAAATTTGAATGGTTAATTGATGGAGTATCCGTTCCACAAAATACAAATATTCCTCAAAGTTTAAATTTAAATACATTAGCCATTGATGAATCAATGGAAGGTAAGACGGTAACTGTAAAAGTGTGGCCATATGATGGAGAAAGTCTTGGAGATGTAATGGAAGCAACGATTCCAGTTAATAATAGACCAACAATGATTGCAGAAAATACAGTGTTACCAATATATAATGATTATTTTCCAACTATAAACGTTGATTTAAGTTGGGGTGATAGTTCAGATATAGATGTTAGTGATGACTTAAAATATAGACTTAAGGTATGGAAAGTACCAAAATGGCATAGTGCTCCTGCAGATACTGCGATTGAATCAACAGGCTTTTATTATGATTCATTATGGCAAGATAAAGTAGCAATCATTAGTACAATTAATCACATGCAAAGTATCGAAGAATCAGAATTACATGGAACATATTATTGGAGAGTATGGGCAAGTAATGAGTTTGTGGGAGATGCAACCCATTATGATTATGTTGATACCTCATGGACAAGTCAATTTAATATTGATTTGATTGCACCTGGTTTAGTAAATGATGGTAGTGGTACAGTAGATGAAGATTTTCTAGGTATTACCAATAATATGTCGATAGGTTTAGCTGAAAACATTAGAATTTTGTATGGAACAAAGCCAGTTGATAGTGATGATGAAGAAGCGTATAAAATCATCTTAAGAGAAGACAATGATACATCCGGTGTATCTGAGAACATAATCGTTGATTCTGTTTTATTTGATAACCAGGATGATGCTCATGTTTATTGGACTTATATCATAACATTTCCAGCAGGAACAACGACCTATAACATTCTTTTAGAAGATCAAGCAGGTAATATATCAACTGTTAATACATTTGTAATTACACCGGATATAGAGCCTCCAGCAGCATTAACGTATGCAAATCAAATTTTAATGACAGATATAACAGCGATTACATCTGCTAATATGTATTCTATTTCTGGATTAAAAGAGCCTAGTTCTGGAATTATCTATGAAGGTTTAGAAGAGGGTATACAGGTTCAATCAGACTTAGTAGGTTATACACCGGTATCAGAGTTTACCTTTGATATTTATCCAGAAAAACCATCGGGTAATTTAATATTAAGAGATAGAGCTGGAAACGAAAATGAAACCGATATCGTTCATATTAATATAGAATTCCTAAGAGGTGAACCAACGATTACGTCATCTGGGTTAAGTAGAAATATTGTGAATGCTAAAGAAAACGAGACAAAGTTAAGAGATTTTGGATTAGATACAGCACAAATTGCGGATGTCACAACAACACAATTAGAGTTTTCAGTTAATAGAGATATTGTTAAATATCAATTAATAGCAAATGATACTATTTTAACTGAAGTAGTTGAAAATATTAATGCAAATACAACAAAAAATATAGTAATTGAAGCGGATCAAAATACATTTTCAGAGGGACAAAATACAATCGTTTTAAATGTGATTGATGCAGCCAATAATAGTGCCGAAAAGGAATTTGATTTAACATTACAATCAGAAGATCCTGATTTTAATATATTTCAAAATGGATCATTTTTAGCAAAAATAAGTGATGATAACTGGAACTTATCATTAACAGGAGTCATGCAAGATAATATCGATATTACAATTGATATTGGTAATGGCTATAGTCAAGAAAATTTAACAACAGCAAATACATATTGGGTGTATGTTACGACAGCACCATTTAATCCGGCTGAAAATGATATTTATGTAACATTAATAGATAAAGTTTATAATTATATTAGTAAACCAATTTGGGAAAAGCAATATTATTCAGATTATGCTAGTTTATCGGATATCGCGTTGCCGATTCAAGAATTATATAATGCAGAATTGATAGCCTTAACATACACCAGTTTACCAGATGGTATTGCAGAGTTAGTTGTTGTTGATAATGCTAGTAATATTAATAGTTTAAGAATGTTAATAAATGGGTTATATAGCCAGCCATTATCCTTGGTTGATTATCAATTTGACGATACGCAATTATCTATTCCAAAAGATTTAGAAGATTATTCAGTGTCTGTAGTAGCAAAAGATGACTATGGAAATATAATTAGTCATGTTGATTTATCAGGGCATGGCGTTGCGATGAAATTAAATTATCCTGAATCATTTTTGTTTGATTCAGAAGACTTGGTCGTTATTGAATATGATGATGTAAATATGGAATGGAAACAAAATGAGAATACAACAATAATTGAAGAATTATCACAATCGGTTGTAACAGAAATTAATAATACAGGGGTATATGCTTTAGCAGAATTAAACATGTTGCAAGAATCATTAGAAAACTTTCGAGTTTATCCAAATCCTTGGGTACCATTAGATGGAGAAGATGATACTGGTTGGGAAACAGGAGATAAACCTGGAATTACATTTGATAGACTAAAACCAGAAACAGAGATATCAATTTATACAATAACAGGAGAATTAATAATAAGTAATAAAATAGGAGCATTAGATGAATCTTGGAATTGGAATGGAAAAAATAGTCTTGGTAATAATGTTTTTTCGGGTGTTTATATCTATGTAATAAAAAATCAAACTGAGGTTAAGACCGGAAAAATAACAATTGTACGATAGACAAAAATAGCGCTTTACAGTAAGAAATGCATCGATTAAAATTGACAACACCTTGTGGTGGATGTAGCTCAGTTGGTAGAGCCCCGGATTGTGGTTCCGGTTGTCGTGGGTTCGAGCCCCATCATTCACCCCATAATAACTAAGACTATTTGGATTTTGATGTTACATTTAGAGCGTAAATTACATATAGCATATTTTCTTATATATAGGATACTATAAACAAAGATTTTAATGACATTTTTAATTATTATTGTAATATCTTTAGTTATATTGAGCCTAGGAATAGGCATCTTTTTAATGTATCAAATCATGCAATTACGATCCCAGTTACAAGTGCTAAATCAACATAATCAGCAATTACAAACAATGGTAACAAATGAATTTAGACAAAATAGAGAAGAATCACAATTAGGATCAACTCAATTACAAGATTTGGTATTAAAAACCTTAACCAATATGTCGACAATGCAAAATAAGCAATTAGAAATGGTCACCAATCAGCTAAGTACTGTGATGCAGGCTAATGAAAAACGAATACAAGAGTTACGAGAGAGTGTCGAAAAAAGATTATCGTTGTTACAACAAGATAATAATCAGAAATTAGAACAGATGAGAGCAACCGTTGATGAGAAGTTGCATGCAACATTAGAAAAACGATTAGGTGAATCATTTAAATTGGTGTCAGATAAGCTAGAGCAAGTGCATAAGGGGTTTGGCGAAATGCAGACATTAGCAACAGGTGTTGGTGATTTAAAAAAAGTATTAACAAATGTAAAAACAAAAGGAATTTGGGGAGAGGTACAATGCGAAAATTTGTTAGAACAAATTTTAACAAAAGAGCAGTTTAGCAAACAAATAAAAGTAAACCCTGATAGTCAGCATATTGTTGATTTTGCAATTAAGTTACCTGGAAAAGAAAATGGATCAGTGTTATTGCCATTAGATTCTAAATTCCCTTTAGAAACCTATCAGCTTATCATTGATGCGCAGCAAGCTGGAGATAACGAATTAGCAAAAAATTATACAAAAGAGTTAGAAAGGCAGTTGATGACGGAAGCAAAAAATATTCATGAAAAGTATATTAGTCCACCGTATACAACTGATTTTGCAATTATGTATTTACCAATAGAAGGCTTATATGCACAAGTATTACAGAATATGGATATTCAAAATAAATTGCAAGAAAAATATCGGATTGTAATATCAGGACCAACAACCTTAGCGGCCTTGTTAAATTCATTACAAATGGGATTTAAAACACTGGCAATCGAAAAACGATCTAGTGAAGTTTGGTCTATCTTAGCTGCTGTGAAAACAGAATTTACTAAATTTGGTGACATTTTAGATAAAACTCAAAAAAAACTACAAGAAGCAGGTAATACAATTGAAACAGCATCACGAAAATCACGTACCATTGAACGAAAATTAAGAGGTGTCGAAAGCTTGCCTAATGAATCAGTCAATATAGAGCCTTTATCAGCTGGGCAATTACAGTTTAATCATGAGTAAAACTTTATCAAAAGAACTGAGCATGATAAAGTAATGCAATTATAAGTAATAAATTAAGAGTAATTAAATGATAGATTTTGGAAATATAATTACAGCTATGATTACGCCTTTTGATGAAAAGGGAGATGTTGATTACAAGCAAGCCTTAGAATTAACAAATCATTTAATTGATCATGGTACAGATACTATTTTGTTAGCAGGAACAACCGGAGAAAGTCCAACATTAACACATAATGAAGAGTATCAATTATTTAAACATATTAAATCAGAAATTGGTACAAAAGCATTAATTATGGCAGGAACAGGATCTAATTCGACACAAACGGCTATTGAGGCAACAAAAAAAGCAGAAGAGTGTAATATTGACGCTGTTTTACAGGTAGTACCTTATTATAATAAGCCCTCTCAAGAAGGGATGTATCAGCATTTTGAGGCCATTTCAAAGTCAACCAAATTACCTATCATGTTATATAATATTCCCGGGAGATCAGGTGTTGAATTACAATTACCAACATTGCAACGATTAGTGACGTTAAAAAATATAGTAGGTATTAAAGAAGCATCAGGTTCAGTAGATATTGTTAAAGAGTTTAGAGCAGGTTTACCAAAAAAATTTCAAATTTATTCAGGAGATGATGCGTTAACATTTCCTTTTTTAGAAGAAGGAGCCATTGGTGTTGTGTCCGTAGCTTCACATTGTGTAGGGATTCAGTTACAAGAAATGGTATCCTTTTATCATCAAAAAGATTTTGTTGAGGCAGAAAAGATTCATAAACGATTACAAGAATTATTTGAAATATTATTTATAACAACAAATCCAGTTCCTGTAAAAGTAGCATTAAGATTAATGGGAATGAATGTAGGTTCGGTACGATTACCGTTAGTTGAAGCAAGAGATGAAGAAGTAGAAAAAATAAAAGCAGTATTATCCAAGTTAGAGTTATTGTAGTAACAATAACTAAAACGGTATTATTAGATGCGAATTCAAAAGTTTTTATCTCAGCAAAATATTTGTTCACGTCGACAAGCTGAAGCATTTATTGAACAGGGATGGGTTTATGTTAATGACGTTCAAATAACAGAAAAAGGCCATAAAATTGATCCAGAAAAAGATATTGTTAGATTGGTAGAAGAGGCAAAGAAGATATTAGCAAAACGCACCTATCTGAAATATTATAAACCTAGAGGTATTATTACTCATAGTCCTGATAGTGATGAAAAATCAATTCATGATATTATTGATCCAGCCTATAAACATTGTTTTCCGATAGGCCGACTAGACAAAGATTCAGAAGGGTTAATTTTGTTAACAGATGATGGTTTGTTTACAAAAGCTTGTTTAGATGACAAAAAGCCACATCGTCGTGATTATGTAATAACCGTATCAAAGCAATTAACACCAGAAATGATGCGAAAATGTGAACAAGGTATGATGATATTAGGAAAAAAGACAAAGCCGTGTAAAATAAAAGAATTAAAAAAGAATACCTATCAACTTACATTATATGAGGGAAAAAATCGGCAAATACGACGGATGATACAAAAAGTAGGAAGTATGGTAATGACATTAAAAAGAATCCAGTTTGGACCCATAAGTTTGGGTGGGATGACACCAAATAGCGTAATGGTCATTACCCCATTTTATAAATAAGCGACAGTATTTAGATTAACCTGTGTTTAAGTATTATCTATATCAGTAATCTTAAGTTGTTATTAATAGCTTGATAACTGTTGTTGAATAGTCTCAATCATTTTACGCAGTTCTTGATTATCTGCTTCGAGTTTATCTTGGCGTGTTTCGATAGATTGTAATAAGGATGCTGGGATATCAAGCGGTGTAATGGCAACATTAATTAAGTTTGTGTTCGAATTAGTTGTGCTATCCCACGCTTTACCGATAAGACCGCTTAACTGAGACGCTGTAATGGTATCAGGATGAACAGCAATAGCTGTTCCATCTTCTTTGCCAGAAGCAATAATGTAATCCCCTGTATTAACGGTTCCAGAAACATATACAGGAACCTGACCCACAAAGGCAATAGCAAGATGCGTATCTAAATCCATATCAGGACGTTTATTACCAATCACTAATGGCATTGTACTGACAACCATCACTCGATCAGCGTTAGTTGTTGATTTACTAATTTTTCCATTATATACACCAACTACATCACCTGGTTGAATTGATTCTTTGGGATTGCGTTTTGGCAAATATTCAGCATAATCTGCACCACTAGATTCTAGCTTAACGCCTGATTGAGCAATACCAAACACGTCTGCTTGTTGACCAGTAATACTTCCAATGGTTTCTCCTGTTTCTGTAGTAAATCCAAGAAAATTATCGGTATTTGAAATAGATTTGTTAAGTAAAGATATTTCTACAGCACCTACCGAACTTTCTCCATCTTCAGCTGCATGACGAAATGAGATGCTATAAGGTGATTCTGAAAGATTATTTTGAGCAAAGTAATCTTGATTGCCAGTATTAAAAGCAACATGAATTCCATTATGGATAATGTCGTCAGCAGACATGTTGATTGATGTAGTTTTATCACTTTCACCTAAATTTATCATGATAGCTTTAACATCAAACTTGAAACTTTTATTTTCTATCTTATAAAGAGAATCTATATAAGTACTTTCTCCAAAAATGGAAACAGTATCTCTATAAGAATACCATACGGAATGTCCAGATATTGTAGTTTGATACATTTGATTAGTTGGATCGCCTATAATAATCAGTTCTCTTTCAGAGGGGCTTGTACTATCAGCGCTGAAATCTGGTTTAGTATAATAACCACAATAATTGTCATCGGAAACACCGTCAGGTAAGTCACTGTCATCAAAAAATTGCCAACATTTATATGCACCCGTAAGGAGTTTATTAAATATAATATCAAAATTTTGTTCAGCACCTATTGCCATAAACCGTTTATAATTTTCATTTGGTTCGCCGGTGACATCGTCTATTATGTTACTAATAGATGACGATGACTTTATAGAGAGAAGCGATATTGAGTCTGGTGGAGTAGGAACAGCCCATGTACCATCACCCTTTAAGAATTTAAGATTATCATCAGCATCAGGAGCAATGACTAAGCCATTAGAACCAGCAGAAGTACCATCAGCACC
>MDSY01063942.1_pt1 | contig 15846 bp, 15 predicted proteins | sample 811131 | NCBI WGS metagenome assembly MDSY01 (sample SAMN05326643, study PRJNA326480) | marine metagenome | isolation source: seawater | place: Atlantic Ocean: South West | collected 2010
ATATTATTGCTAGTTCTAACGATAACTAAGTAAGAGACTTATTATGATAAAAACATTTGAAGATAAAAAAGAAGAACAAGTTGAAACTCACAGTGATATAACATCCTTTGATTCACTAGGCTTATCAGAACCTTTACTAAAAGCAATTGCTTATCATGGGTATAAAAAACCATCAGCAATTCAAGCCAAAGCAATCCCCTTAATTATGAATGGTGAAGACGTTATGGCTGCTGCTCAAACAGGTACAGGTAAAACAGCTAGTTTTGCATTACCAATTTTAGAATCATTACTAAACAAAAGACAATCATCGCAAAGACAAGCAAGAGTATTAATATTAACACCTACCCGAGAACTAGCCGCTCAGATTTTAGCTAGTTTAGAAACTTATGGAAAATATGTGTCCAGTCGTACAGCCGTTGTATTTGGCGGTGTGAATATCAATCCTCAAAAAAATAAATTAAAAAATGGAGTAGAAATTCTTGTTGCTACACCAGGCCGATTACTAGACTTATACCGCCAAAAAGCAATTAGATTTGATGAGTTAGATACCTTCGTATTAGATGAAGCTGATAGGATGCTTGATATGGGCTTTATCCATGATATTCGAAAAGTAATTTCTTTATTACCAAAAAATAGACAAACATTATTGTTCTCAGCAACATTTTCAAATGATATTCGTAAATTAGCTAAAAGTATCATCAAAAATCCAACAGAAGTATCCGTAACACCACGAAATACAGCCGCCACAACCATTAGCCAAGCCGTATATAATGTCAAAAAATCACAAAAATCAGCACTATTATCTCATTTAATATCTCAACATTCTTGGGAACAAGTACTCGTGTTTACCAAAACAAAACATGGAGCCAATAGATTAACCGATTATTTAAAAGTAGCTGGCTTAAAATCTATGGCGATTCATGGTAACAAAAGTCAATCTGCAAGAACAAAAGCCCTAACTGATTTTAAGAAAAATAAAATCCGTATTCTAATCGCTACAGATATTGCATCACGTGGACTTGATATCGATCAGTTACCTCATGTAGTAAATTATGATTTACCTTACGTAGCAGAAGATTATGTTCATAGAATCGGACGTACGGGACGTGCAGGCGCTATTGGAGAAGCTATTTCGTTAGTTAGTGCCGATGAAACAAAGTTATTAAAAGCCATTCAACGATTAATTAAACAAGAGATTGAAATTAAAACATGTAAAAATTTTAAATTTGAAAAAGATCACACAAAACAAAACCCCAATCAAAACTTTTTTAGAAAACCCAACAAAAAAAAGCGTTCTAACTATTACAAAAGATAAATAAAAATAAGATAAACAGTTATAAAACGTTTAATAGCCTTAATTATTAAAATCTTATAGATTCAATTTAAACATTTCATCATCTTCCTCAGTATTAGCTTGTGCTTTATCATCCTCTGAAGGTGGGTTGTTACTTGATGGTCTTGTTGAGTGCCATGTTTCCATTTTTCGGCGACCTTTGTCTCTGTTACATTCTTGTTCAAAGCTCCTCAGTGAACCAGCGATACGATCCTCTCTCTTAGTAGGGTTCTCACTGTTCATAGTTTTAATACTTATTGGTGGTGATTGATGTAGAGATGGAGGTGTAGATGGTGATGGAGGTGTAGATGGTGATGGAGGTGTAGATGGTGACGGAGGTGGAGATGGTAATGAACGTATTTGTAATTTAGGTTTAAGTCGGTTATTAGGGCCCATTGTTTCTCCTTTATTTTGTTAGTTTAACAGATGAGTGAATAGGTATTACCCCTTTGAATTTATATTCAGTCTGTTAATGGTCAAAAAAACATAAAAAAAACATTTTTTTTTACTAAAATAAATATACAGTGGCTTTATTTGAAAATCAAGGACATGAAAAGTGTTATAAATAAGATTATCGTAATACTATAAGGACCCTATTATCAGGATCCTTACAGCTAACTATCAATAAAAAATATGAAAAAAGTAATGTCAATTCGTTTTATAAGATTTTGATAAGTACCTTAAACCCAATATCCAAGAGTTGCTAATAAACAAAGAATACCAACATTAATACCAAAAAATATAAATTTCTTATGCATATCATTATAAATACTGTCTTTAAGCTTTACTTTTGATTGTCTCGCCGATAATTGATAAACACTATACGTTGATTGTTGTTGCATGATTTGCTCCCTTATTATTTGAATATATCTATATGACGATTCTTTTTAAAAGCTTGATGTATCGAAAAATGTTGATCTATTGATAATAAAAAGAATGCTAATAGCAATAACTATAATCAAATACGTTTATAATGAATAATTTTGTGGAATAGCATGGTGATGTCTAAATACAAAAATATAAAACGACTTACCTATCGATTGATGCATGTTGCCGAACCAGGCGATACACCTAGCTTTATGGTTGATATCTTTATCCAGATATTAATTGTTTCTAACGTTATCTCTGTTATTTTAGAAACTATTGAACCGCTATATCAGCCTTACAAGCTGATATTTGATAGATTTGACCTTTTTTCTGTAATTATTTTTTCGATAGAATATATATTGCGAGTATGGAGTTATACTGAAGATCCAACATATAAACACCCTTTAAAAGGTCGTTTAAAATTAATTAAAGAGCCGATGCTAATCATTGATTTCTTAGCAGTAGCCCCGTTCTATTTAATTCAATTTGTTCAAATTGATCTTAGATTTGTAAGAATATTAAGATTATTTCGCTTACTTAGAATACTAAAGATGGCTCGATACATAAAAGCTATGCAAACACTTTTACAAGTGATCGTACTAAAAAAAGAAGAACTATTTATCGGAATATTTGCCTTTTTAATGGTGCTAATTTTTACATCCAGCATTATTTATATTATTGAATATCCACATCAGCCAGATATATTTTCAAGTATTCCTGCCACTATGTGGTGGGCTATGGCAGCCTTAACAACTGTTGGTTATGGTGACATGTTACCAATAACCCCATTAGGTAAATTTTTAGGTGCGTTTGCTTCCTTTTTTGGAATTGCAATTTTTGCATTACCCACCGGTATTCTAGTATCCGGCATGATTCAATTAGCAACTCAAAAAAAAGATCACCAGTCACTCTGTGAAAATTGTAAAAAAGAAATATCATCAAAATCATCAACTAACAAAAAAAATATATAATTATGACGCTTAAACTAACTATAAGAGACTTGAAAATAACGTAAAATAAGGTGGTTTTATGAAACAAATAATTAGATTTTTATGGTTAGTAATAACAATAATCATCGCAAGTTGTGGAGAGTTAGATAAAAATAATTTAACAGAAATTGACATTACTGGTAAAGAATTAACCAATAGAAGTGAAAAATGTACAGATTATATAAATACTTATACCTCAACAGCAAAAGATATAAATAGAAATAAAGACTTTTATGGAGAATTTAGTATTTCTGCAAGTAACGGAAAATGTGTGTTTACAAGTAACTCTATTCCTAATCATAACTTTAATGATGGTGAAAATAAGTTTGCAAACAAAACAAAAAAAGTTACAGAAATATTTGAAATTACAAAAACACCAGCACTAACCAACGCAGCAATATCATTAAGCCTAAAACGTGATAATGCGATTATGTTAAATGGAGTTAAGTTAGATTTATTAGCAGCAGCTTGTTATGGAGTTGGAAATGAACCCTTAGGTAGTGAAAAAATAGGCTGTAATGACAATTGGAATGATAAAGCATGGCGCTATGATCCCATGTCTCCTACCAATAACTTTGGTACAGATACCCATAACGCTCATACACAACCAGATGGAGCCTACCATTATCATGGGAACCCAAACGCCTTATTTGATCAAACTAATCCAACAGCCGAATCACCCGTAATAGGCTTTGCTGCTGACGGATTTCCAATTTATGGATCCTATATATCCGATAATGGAACAATCCGAAAAGTAATATCAAGTTATCAGTTAAAATCAGGAAATCGTAATGCTTTAGGTTCAGAAGAAGCAGGTGATTTCCCAGGAGGTAGCTATGATGGACAATTTAGAAATGATTATGAATATATTGAAGCGTCTGGTGATTTAGATGAATGTAATGGTATGACCCATAATGGGACTTATGGCTACTACGTAACTGATAGTTTTCCTTGGGTATTAAATTGCTTTAAAGGAACACCTGATACTTCATTTGATAAACATTAATAACGATTCCAATGTGATAAAGCTAAACCAGAGTCGATCGATTCAATAAGTTGTTGTTTGGTAGTGTCAATACTATCCGTCAGTTTTAGCGAGTTTACAATCATTAAAGCATTATAAATAACCCATTGAGCTGCCAAAGAACCTGAGTCTTTCAAAGCGGTTAAGGTTACACTAAGTGATTGAGCCGTAGTGATACCTGTATCCGGTGAAAAATCATCACATTTAGTAAAACCAAAATCTTCTGGCGAGGAAAAGCCCTCATAAACATCAGAGCTTGTGTTAGCAATGATAGGACAGCGACGATCAAGAGGCGCAAAGGGAGAGCCTTCAACACCTCTAACAAAGGTATAGCCATCACAGTGCGATAACCTATCCAATAACAAGCTTGTTTTTGATCGATATGCTGGATGGGTATAGCCCGTTACAAGAAAGTTTTTATGATATGATAAAAACGGCTGTAAAAACTTTTCAACAGTTGCTAAAACAGGGCGTTTTACCATTTCAGATCGACATTCTCTTAAAGCATATAATGCTGAAAAACTAAGCGATTGATCACAATATCCCCAACCAATAGAACGATCTTGTAAGCACTGACTAATAGAGTCTATCGATTTTAGGGGATCTTTTTTTGCTTCAAGTAAGAGTTTATGCAAGGTAATACCAAATTTAGGAGATACATCTTTACAACCATGAATAATACTCGGAAAACCAATAGAGGCTAACAAAGTCGCTAAAGCAAGCAATAAATTAGGATGTCGATTAAAGCCATCATAAGCTGTAGCAAGATCAATTAATAACGGTATTTCAATAGTAGTATGTTTAGCATGTTGCCACAGATATGTTAAAAAGAAAGCGTTCTCCTCTTCGGATTCTTCTTTAAGACGTAATCCTTCCAAAAAAGCCGCAATCATATAAGTAGGGGTAGCGATTTCTAAACAAGCAGATAAGGCTGGTTCAAGCTCATCATGAGATAAGTTTTGATGGCGAGTAAGTTTGTAAATACATGTTTGTAAAATAGGGGACGGAGTTTGAATCGTTGAATCAAAAAGAAAAAAACATTCTTTTGGAATAAGATCTTTATAAGTACTCTGTAGTTTAGCAAACCAACTAGCTTCGTCATCTGTATGCTCTAACATTAAAAATGCCATCAAAATAGTTGTTTTTGTTGCAATAAAACATTCTGGATCAGATAAATAAGTAGATAGCTCATCACATTGAGCAATCGATAAGGATTTGCTCATGGTTTTACCCGTACCTTTTTGTTTTAATAATAAAACAAGGTTAGCTTGTTGCAACATATTGGTTTAGATAATACAAAATAGTAGTTTCTAAATCAGATTTAAAAGAAGATGTTGCTTGCCAACCTAGTTCCTGCTCCAACTTACTAGAATCAATAGCATAACGTTGATCATGGCCAGGTCTGTCTGTAACAAATGTGATTAAGTCTTTATAAGATACCCCATCAGAGCGTGGATGTAATGAATCTAAAGAAGAACAAATTAGCTGACAAAGATCTAAGTTAGTCAACTCATTACGTGTTCCTATATTATAGGTTTCACCCGTTTGACCTTTTTCAAAAATAGTAGCAATCGCATCACAATGATCCGTTACAAATAACCAATCGCGGACATTTTGACCATTCCCATAAATAGGGATAGGATTTAATTGAATAGCATTACGAATAATCGTTGGAATAAGTTTTTCATGATGTTGATGCGGTCCATAATTATTTGAACAATTACTAATAGTCATATTAAGACCATAAGTATGATAGTAACAGCGAAGCATAAAATCACTACTCGCTTTAGACGCTGAATAAGGTGAGTTAGGAGCATAGGGTGTCGCTTCTGTAAATAATCCTGTATCTCCTAAAGAGCCATAAACCTCATCCGTTGATACATGATGAAAACGAGCCTCTTTAAAGTCAGGTTTAACATGAAATGGTGAATCCATCCATAAGGTTTTAGCCGCATGAACCAAATAAAAGGTTCCTTTAATATTGGTATCAAGAAAAATTTCAGGAGTATTAATTGAATTATCAACATGACTTTCAGCTGCAAAATGAAAAACACTATCAAATTGATATAACTTAAAAAGATCATTAACCTGTGTTTCATTACAGATATCACCTTCAATAAAGGTATAACGAGAATCCGTTTCATACTTAGAGATATAGTTTAAGTTAGCAGCATAGGTTAATTTGTCTAAATTAACCAAAGTAATATCGTTATATTTTTCTAAAAGATAAGCTATAAAATGAGAACCAATAAAACCAGCTCCACCTGTCACTAAAATAGATTTCATGATGATTCCTCAGCAATAGTAGTTAGATAGGTGCCATAATCATTTTTAAACGCCTTAGCTAACTTTAAGAGATCATCTTTGGAAATAAAACCCTGACGATAAGCAACTTCTTCTAAGCAAGCAACTTTTAAACCCTGCCTATTCTCAATAACTTCAATAAACTTTGATGCTTCTGATAAACTTTCATGAGTACCTGTATCAAGCCACGCCGTGCCTCTACCTAAAACTTCTAATTGTAAGCACTGTTTTTCAAGATAAACTTTATTTAAATCTGTAATTTCAAGTTCTCCCCGTGGAGACGGTTTCAGTTGTTTTGTCATCTCGCAAACATGTTTATCATAAATATAAAGACCAGTAACAGCTAAATTAGATTGAGGGTTACTAGGTTTTTCTTCTAAACGTATCACCTTACCGGCTGTATCACAGGTTGCAACACCATAACGTTCAGGATCCTGAACATAATGACCAAATAAGGTAGCCCCTTGATTTTGTGTTTGAGCCATTTTAATTATATCGGGCAAGCCATGCCCATAAAAGATATTATCACCTAAAATAAACGTTACAGGCGACTGATCTAAAAATGATTCAGCCAGTATAAACGCTTCTGCAATACCATTAGGATTTTCTTGAACGTGATAGGTGATAGAGATTCCTAGCTGACTACCATCGCCTAATACACGTTGAAAATTTGGTAAATCTTCTTGCGTAGTGATAATAAGATGTTCTTTAATCCCAGTTAACATTAAAATTGATAGGGGATAGTAAATCATGGGTTTGTCATAAACAGGGAGTAATTGCTTGGTGATAGCGCGTGTTAAAGGGTGTAAACGTGTGCCAGCCCCCCCTGCTAAAATAAGACCTTTCATTGTCAATTCCTGATAGTATATTTTTTTAAAGTATACTTAAAAAAAAACTAAAGAGCTAGATAATAAATAAAAATAGAGCCCAAAAATATTTGCTCTAAACAGGATAGGGCCCAAATATTTGCTCTAAACAGGAATGTTTGGCGATAAGTTTTGCCAAAATTTTAAGAGAGGCTGAGCTAAGGTAACATTTACCTGAGTTTTAAGATGGTGAAGATATGGAAATAATACTAATTCTGTTGCTGTTAAAGAGTCACTGGGATCACTGCTAGTAATAAAGGGAATAAATGAACGGATAAAGTTTTCAACATGAGATTTTCTAGCATCAATATGTTTTTTAAGGTCATCAAAACTTGCTTCTAAGAAAGCTTCTTCACGTTGTTGGTAACGATTTATATCACTATCAGACTGAAATTCGCGACATGAATGAATAAAACATGGTGATGTTAAGGCAACATAATCTTTTAAAAAGTCATCTCTTAAAGTTTCAAAATCAGAGTTAATAGATGTATCACTAAGTTTATGAGATCCTAATGCATCTAAGTATAATGCAATATCAAGGCTTTCTGTCATACAGGATCCATCATCTTTTTCTAAAATAGGCACAACTTTTTTGCCAACTAAAGAGTGAGCGGTTGTATCATCTGAAATACGAATAACACATATTTCCACTGGCAATGTATTAAGTCCAGCAATAAGTCGAGGTCTCATAGAAAATGGGCAATGATCATAGACGTAAAGTTTCATAGCAACACCTTAATTTTGTTCATAACGGTTGATAGAAATTACCTTGTATCCTGCCCAATCAATAGCGTTTGTAATCATTGTATTAGAAACAGCTTTTTTATCATGACACACAATGCTAACAAGGTGACGATCAAAATCAACATAGATAGTTTTGATAGCCGTATTTTCAGTAAGTTTTTTTTCGATTCCTTGGGCACACATAGCACACGTCATACCTTTAACAATAACATCTATTTTATCTATTTCATCAATAGCAGGTATAGGTGCATTATAAGCTGTTTCATGAGTTGTATCTTCCGGAGGATTTCCCATGCCGTAACAAAAAGAAGAAAACAGAATAATTAAATAAAAAGTGCAAAAATGCTTCATTCTGTTTGATAATATCAGATTTTTTATAAATAGTAAGGAACTATTAAAAATGAAACATAACATGAATAAAACGATTGGCTCCATTATAACCAAATTCCCATAACAAAGATTTATAAAACCCCCGATAAATAGGTATGAGTTGAAGGTGTGTTTCATGATAGTTTAAATACACAGCTTCTATCATAAACCAGGTACTAACGGTAGAAAAATGATGTTTATAAGGAGCCCAACCTAAGCGAGATGTCAGTTTGGTAAATAAAGCTAACGAGGGTTTCATAATACTAGCAGAAAAATCAGCGTAATAACGTCGGTTTTCAGCATCTGCTTTTAAATGTAAGCAGGGAAAAAGTTGAGTATTATCATAGTTAAAGCCAATGGATGCAGTGGTATATAAATTAGCCTGAGCATCATAAAAATACCATCGTTTAAGAAGCGCGTTGAATTGCATCAATAAAAAAGAGTGAGCTTCATTTGAAAGTGACACATATTGTATTCCCAGTGACTGTTTTTGAGAGTGGCTTTTGTTAACATATAAATCAGTATAAAGATCGCTATATAAGAGTCTCGCTACATACCCCCCTTTATAAGTTACAGGATGAGCAATATTGGTATCAGAAAAACTAAAATAAAGATAAAAAACACAGCAGATAAAGATAGAAAGTCGTTGTACTCGTCGTACTGTTAACGTATCCATATAAAATAAGAGTAACCCAAATACATTACTAACATCAAACTTGATATGCGTTTTGAAAGTTGTTGTTGATGATGAAATAAAAGAATAAACCCAATGGGTAGAATAGATAAAGCCATAATAGCAATATCTGTGAAGTAAAGAGATCGAACTAAAATAGGATTAATAAGCGCACTAATACCTAAGACTAAGGTTAAATTAAAAATATTAGATCCAACGATATTACCTAAAGCAAGTTCTGTATTACCACGATACGCAGCAATAATACTGGTAACCAATTCAGGTAAGGATGTGCCAAGCGCAACCGCAAATAAGGAGATAAAAGGAATGGATAACCCAAATAAAGTAGCCATAGAGATGGCTGAATCAATGAGTAAGTGGCCACCAAGAGGAAGGAAAGTGCATCCTATCATAAACAAGCCAATTGATTTATATAAAGGAGCTGATTCTAAAGATTCGTTAGAAGAGGTTTGATTTTTAGGTATAAAAAATAAATAGATAGAAAAACAAAAACAAATAAGCAACAAAACCCCATTTAAATGAGTGATCTGATGGGGGGTAGAAGCCAGGATTGAGATGACTAAAACAGCAATAACAAAACAATAAAATCGACACTCACGAGCCAATCGACAGTTTGGAATAAGAAGTGGACTCAGTACACCCGTAGCTCCCAAGATAAGACAGGTATTCGAAATATTACTACCTAAAACATTGCCAATAACGACATCAGATTCACCTTGAAGGCTAGCCATAATATTAACCACAACTTCAGGTAAGGATGTGCCAATAGAAACCAGTGTTAAGCCAATAAGAAGTTCAGAAACATGGAATCGTCTAGCAATGTGAGACGAGCCTTCAACAAGAAAATGGCCTCCAAAAAAAAGAAATGCACACCCTGCTATAAAAAGTAAAAAAACCACACCCTAGTATACATTGCTTTATTTAAATGGTAAAAGAGGCATCTAGCACAGAGCGATAAACAGAGCGATAATGAAGTTCTAAAGAAGTTGTACAGGAGCAAAATCAGTTATGAGTCTTAATTCATGACTTGGTTTTGGTAACGTATCAAGTAATTTTCTAACAGCATCTTCATCTGTTTTAAAATGTTTTATTAAAATACGCCAACGAAAATGGTTACGAATTTTTTCGATAGGAGCAGGGCTAGGGCCTAGTATCTGAACATGATCTAAAAATGGAAATTTAGCAATAATACTTTTACATGATGAGGCATATTTTTTGAGTTGACTTTCATTAGTACAGCTTAAAATGATGTTGGTAAGTTCACAAAAGGGTGGATACAATAAATCTGAACGAAATGTTGCTTCTTGATCAATAAAGTTATCAAAGTCATGTTGCGTAGCGCATTGGATGGCATAGTGTTCGGGTTGATGGGTTTGAATAATCACATGACCTTTTTTCTTGCCTCGACCTGCTCGGCCTGCAACTTGAGTGATCAGTTGAAAGGTTCGTTCTGTAGAAGAAAAGTCAGGTATATTAAGTTGTGTATCAATGGCTAAAATACCAACCAGTGTTACATCTTCGATATGATGACCTTTAGCAATTAGTTGGGTGCCAACTAAAATATCACCCGATTTTTTAAAGGTAGTTAAATGTTTTTCAATTTGTTTGGCTGTTTTAGCAGAGTCTTTATCGAGTCTAATAATACTTGCCTTAGCAAAATATTGTTGAAGTTCTGTTTCAATTTTTTGAATTGCCATACCACCAAAAGCAAGATGAGGTTTTTTACATTTTAAACAGGTATGACTAAACGGAATCGTGATATCACAGCGATGGCAACGAAACGTCTTATCACGATGATAGGTATAGCTCATGTTACAGTGTTCACAACTATGAATAGTCTTGCATGACTGGCAGATAACATAAGGAGAATAACCACGACGATTCAGTAATAACATAACCTTTTCTTTTCTATCTAATGAACCTTGAATAGCTTCTAAGAGTGGTTTAGATAAAAGTTGATCAAAAGATGCATTGTGGGTCATATCAATGCATTGGATATTAGGTAATAAACTACCTGTTGCACGTTTTGGTAAATGGGTATAGGTGGTATTACTATTGTTTTCACGAGTGGCTTTTTGATAAGTTAGAAAGGTGGTTACGCTAGGTGTTGCAGATCCTAAAACAAGGGGGCATTGTTGATGTTTACAACGCCATTCGGCTAAATCGTGGGTGTAATAACGAGGATGATTCTCCTGTTTGTAAGAGCTATCATGTTCTTCATCGATAATGACTAACCCTAAATCAGGAACAGGAGCAAAGATAGCTGACCGAGGGCCAATGACCAGATTAGCACGTTTACTATAGAGAGCACTCCAGCCTTCATCACGTTGTTTCGCAGTTAATCCGGAATGAATAACAACGATATGATCATGAAAGCGTTCAGAAAACTGTTCACGAAATTGAGGCGTTAAAGAAATTTCGGGACAACAAATAATAACTTGTTTTCCTTGTTTTAAAACAGCTTCTGCTAAACGAAGATAAATTTCGGTTTTACCACTACCGGTAATACCATGGATTAAATGTTTAGAAAAACCATTTATATTACAAACATGATCAAACGCCTGTTGTTGCTCCTGATTAAGTTTAAGAGGGGAGGGAGTAATCGTATGATTACGTTCAAGATCTATTTCACGAAACGTTCGCTTACCGATAATACTTTGGTAGGCTTTGTAAAGAGTGGTACGGTAGGTTTTAGCAAACCAGTGAATCCAATCCATTAATTCAGATTGTAATGTAGGTAAATGATCTGATTTGCTTATAATTGCTTTTAAATTTTTAAATTCAGAATGATCATGAATAGCTACAATCAGACCTTGAAGCTTTTGTTTGCCAAATGGAACATAAACATGATCACCAACCGTAAGTGTATCCTGTAGACTCTCAGGGATTAAATAATCAAAAACCCGATCCACTCCACGAAAAACACAAATAGATGCAATAGACATCCTTAGATTGTAACGGAAAACAAAGAAAGATTCAGTATTGAGAGATTAGAAAAATAGAAAATTTGTATTTTAATTATAATTTTTGATCATAATATTTAAATAACGTTATTTTTAAATTACTCTAATTAATTGAGTGTAAAATTAATATCTCTTATTGAAGAAAAACAGCATTATGTTTTATAGTTAAGTTATTACATAAATATACAAAAAATGACGGCTAATGGAGGACATAGGTCATGACTCAATTAATGACAGGAAAAAAAGGAATAATATTTGGCGTTAGCAACAAACGTGGTATTGGTTATGCCATCGCAAAAGCGCTACATGATCAAGGTGCAGAAATAGCGTTTACCTATGCTAACGAAACCATGGAGGCACGAGTAAGACCTATTGCTGAAGAAATGAATTCTAAGTTAATTTGTGAATGTGATGTTAGTAACGAAGAGCAGATAGCAAGTGTTTTTGAAGAGTATAAAAAAAGTTATGGAACCTGTGACTTTTTAATTCATGCGGTTGCTTTTGCTAATCGAGATGATTTAATGGGTGATTTTTCTGATGTAACTAAAGAAGGATGGGATTTAGCTTTAGGTATAAGTGCTTATTCATTAATATCCTTATCGCGAGCAGCTAAGCCGTTAATGAATGATGGCGGATCGATTATTGCCTTAACTTATTTAGGGGGCGAAATGTATGTTCCTAACTATAATATTATGGGAGTTGCAAAAGCTGCTTTAGAAAGTTCTGTTCGTTATTTATCGGCTGAGTTTGGATCAATAGGGGTTCGCGTAAATGCTTTATCAGCTGGACCTGTAAAAACGTTAGCATTTAAAGGAATTGCTGGATCAGACGTATTACTTAAAATCAATAAATACCGATCTCCTATGAAACGTAATATTACACTCGAAGAAGTGGGGTCAGCGGGACTTTATTTAGCCTCATCGCTATCCAGCGGAGTAACAGGTGAGACCCATCATGTAGATGGAGGCGTTCATTGTGTGGCTATTTCAAAAGAAGATGCAAAATATTACTTAGATATAGATGTTAAGTAAATACGGACTCTAAATACTCTTTTACTGGTGTACGAATAGGCATAAGATAAGCATGTTGATTATAGTGTTGTGAGCATGCTAGCAAATCTTTAGCTAAAGACACATTATAAGCAAAGGATAAATCAAATGATGGTGGAAAACAAACACGATTAATAGTTTGCCAATACTCAAGAGATCGTTGCGATGTAACCGGCGAAATACCACAGAAAAATTGAGTTGATGAAAAAGATTTAAGAAAAGTTTCGAGTAAAGAAACATCAAAAAATGGCTGAGAAAACAAACCATCTGCACCAGCTGCCAGCTTTTCGTATGTATAACGACACTCTTCGTCAAAGGATTGTCGGTACGGATCAATACCACAGTAGATAATAAGATCAGAAAATGATTGTTTTAAATGTTTTGTAAGTATGGGAGGTGTAACATCATAAGACATAGTTGTGTCATCAGGATCGCCAGAAATTAATAGTACATGTCTTAATCCATGTTGATATAAGCGAGATATCATACTTAGATGATCATCTAAAGCAGCGTCTTGGGTACGAATATGAGGAATTACTGTAATCTGATGTTCAAGCAAAGCATTTGCTGCTTTAGTGCTTCTAATGGGCAGGCGTGTAATATCAGGGATATTAATACCGGTAAGATCAGAAAAAGAATCTAAGTAGAGTTTAGAATCAGTGCATAACTGCTCAAGATTACGAGGAACTAATTCTAAGTAAATCATGAGAAGAGTGTCTCATGGTTTTAATAAAACTGTCAATTTAGCTAGTTAAGATTCAGGTGGATTTGTATTTGAGTTGAAATAATTATGAGTAGCGATGGGAATCTAACAAAATGCTTATGACAACAATAAGATAGGTTATGGGCTATTAATATAACGATTAGTAGGATAAGCAAGAGATAATGATGGGTTATTACCAAACTTTTTTAGTAAAGCTTCCCAGAATTCATGTTCGCTGATTCGACGTTGTTTAGGTGGACATAAATATCTTACTGTCAAATTAATAGCACTTTCTGTAGTGTTCGTATAAATAATAGGCTTTATATTTGGGTACTCAATCATGTGTTGCTGCATTGCTTTTTTTAATTTTTTCTCTACATTTTGATTCATTTGATCATCTTGTTTTTCAATGATGTTCAAAATGATTTTTTTAGCTTTTTCCCAGTCAGATTCAAATGTCATTAAGACACTAATTTCATTCCAAATCCAATCAAAACCAGCTGAATAATTAAAAATAGTTTGAGTTAAAACTTGGCCAATGGGCATATAAACAAGACGACCTGTACTTTGATCATTATCAACCCAGTTACCTACTTCTAAAAGAGTGATTTGAAACCATTCGATATGTAATACATCGCCTTTAGTATCACCTATCTGAATACGATCACTAACTTGAAAAGGGCGACGGATAACAACAAAAATATAACCTGCTAGGTCTGTAACAATATCACGTAAAGCAAATGCTAAAGCAGCTGTTATTAAACCTAAAGATGCTGTAAATGAACCAAAACTAGAAAACCATAATAAGAGCAAACAAACAAAGCCAATTATCAGTAAAATAGAGTTAGTTGTACGTTTCCATTTGTAGATAGTTTTATTAGATTTAATACGTTTACGAATAATTTGATGAATCAGTTTTTTAAGGATAATGAGCAAGATGATTAAAGAAAACGATAAAAATATCTTTGATACAGTCGTAATAGACAAACTGTTAATGATATTACTAATATTAAAATTTTCTAACATAGCTTAATGCTACTAAGATTTTTTAATAAATCAAGTGTGATTTGTTAAAACTATAAATTATAAAACTAATTAACAAAAATGATTAAATAAAAATAGGATTAATTATTGTAAATGTTGGATAACATCATTAAAAGACGTTGTCGGTTTTTTACACATAAAATCATGACAGAAGTAAAACGTTGGGGTATCGTCTATCGCAACAAAAGAAGCCAATTCTTTTTGAGTGCTAAGGTATGGTGAGTCTGCCAGATTTTGTATGACTAGATAGGGAAATTTTTGTAAGTCAGCGTGTTGTTGATCTGTTAAGGCATGTGTCGTTACTAAGATAGGAAAGCCAGTTGATAATAATTCATGAGCTTGGATCCAAAACGTATATCCCATAGGGTATTGGTTAATAGATGCTGCAAATTGTGAAATTAAATCTTGAGCTTGTTTAAATAAAGCTGGTTGATGTAAATAAGTTGAGAGATGCAGTAGATTAAAATAAGCAACACTATTAACCGCTGGTAAAGCACCATCATAACTATCATGTTGCCTTAGTAATAAATCATCATCTTGGCTAATGAGATAGGTATTATTAGAGGAATCCCAAAAAAGGGAGTTAGCCTGTTGAAGTAAGGTATTCGCTTTTTCTAAATAATGATCATGAAATGTCACTTGATATAAATGAATAAGACCATAAATAAAGTAATGATAATCAAAGGCTGTAGCGATAATACCGACAGATCCATCTCGATACCGATGATGTAATTTACCTGTTTTATCAATCATGCTGTGATAGATAAAATCAGCGCAATCTTCTGCAAGTTTGACATAGGTTGGGGTGTTCGTAGCACGGCCTGCCTGGGCAAGACCCGCTATGATAAGACCATTCCAGTCGGTAAGAATTTTATCATCTAAGCCAGGTCGAATACG
>MDSY01028486.1_pt1 | contig 15841 bp, 31 predicted proteins | sample 811131 | NCBI WGS metagenome assembly MDSY01 (sample SAMN05326643, study PRJNA326480) | marine metagenome | isolation source: seawater | place: Atlantic Ocean: South West | collected 2010
CTCTCAGTTTATTAAAAAATTAACATAAAAAAAAACCCACACATTTAGGTTTGTTATTCAAATATCAAAGAACTTTTTTAAAGCTTGTAGATACTACACCAAAAAGTATTTTATTTCAATGTTTAAAATTAAACTTTTCTTAAAAATTTAATCCCATCAACATTTTTAATCATACTTAATAGGTCTTCTGACGGGTCTTTATCAATATCGATAATGGTATAGGCTAAGTCGCCCTTACTCTTATTAACCATTTCTGTAATATTAATATCATTTTCTGAAAAGGGTGCTAATATCTGGCCAATCATATTGGGTTTATTTTCATGAAGTACTGTTAAACGAATTTCACTTGTTCGCTCAAGCCTACAGTCAGGAAAATTGACTGAATTTTGTATATTCCCGTTTTTCATAAAATCATGAACTTGGTCCACTATCATTACCGCACAATTATCTTCAGCTTCTTCTGTAGATGCTCCTAAATGAGGTAGCCCAATGACATTGGGTAATTTTAATATTTTATTATTAGGAAAATCAGTAACAAATTTTTTAACCTGATTACTTTCTAATGCTTTTATTAAATCGTCTTCTACGATAATTTCAGGTCGTGCAAAATTCAAGATAATCGCATTTTCTTTTAAGAGTTTAATTTTATCAGCATCAAAAAATGCTTTTGTAGAATCATTTAATGGCATATGAAATGTTAAAAAATCAACTTTTGATAACATTTCTTTTAAACTTTCAGCCTGCTTAACCCTACTTGATAATCCCCAAGCTCTATTAACTGATATATAGGGATCAAACCCATAGACATCAATTCCTAATTTAATAGCATCATTTGCAACGAGCACACCAATGGCACCTAACCCAATAATACCTAATTTTTTTCCGGATACTTCAAACCCCTTAAATTTAGATTTATTGCCTTCTACCTCTGCACTAATATCACAATCTGTGTTTTGCAAATTATTTACAAATGTTAAGCCATTATAAATATTTCTTGATGCTAAAAATAAGCCTGATAATACTAATTCTTTTACAGCATTAGCATTGGCTCCTGGGGTATTAAATACGACAACACCTTTTTCAGTACATGTCTCAATAGGAATATTATTTGTTCCGGCCCCTGCCCTACCAATTGCTTTCAAATTATCATTAAATTGATAATCATGTAACTTATGGCTTCTTAAAAAAATAACATCCGGGTTATCACCCGTATCTGAAATTGTTACCCCCGTATCATTTAGGGAATCAAGGCCTTTTTTTGATATTTTATTGAAAACCTTAGCCTTATACATATATTTATCGTTTTCTGTATTGAGGGGCTTTTCTTGCTCCTCTTAAACCATATTTCTTTCTTTCCTTAACACGTGGGTCTCTTGTTAAACATCCATTTTCTTTTAATGTTTGTCTAAACTGGCTATCTACTTCAAGTAAGGCTCTACTAATACCTAATAAGCAAGCATCTACTTGGGCAGCTTTTCCACCGCCTAAAACTGATATTTTAATGTTAAATTTATGGTTTAATCCTAAATATTCAATAGGTTTAATCATATCTTTTGTATCTAATTCTGATCCGAAATAAGTTTCAGGTTTTAAATTATTAACTGAAATATGACCATTCCCTTCAAAAAGCCATACTTTAGCTATAGCACACTTTCTTTTTCCTGTTCCATAAAAAAAAGAGCTAGGAACCTTAAGTTTTTCTTCTTTTTGTTTTTGTTTAACCATAGTTATCTATATCTCCTTTAGTATTTTAACTCAACCAACTCAGGTTGTTGAGCCTCATGGTTATGATTCGTGCCTTTAAATACTTTTAACTTTGTTAACATTTGTCTTCCTAACCTATTTTTGGGTAACATCCCCTTAACAGCTGTCTTTATAATATATTCTGGGTTTTTTTCTAACATGGTTTTAAATGGAATTTCTTTTAAACCTCCAGGGTATCCACTATGTCTATAATATATTTTTTGTTCGGATTTATTACCTTTTAATATAATTTTTTCAGCATTGTAGACAACAATAAAATCTCCCACATCAACAGATGGTGTATATTGCACCGAGTTCTTTCCGATTAAGTGTTTTGCAATTTGAGATGCTAAACGGCCTAATATTTGTCCTTGAGCATCAATAGAAATCCACTTTCTATTTACGTCATTTTTATTAGTATAATTTGTTTTTTGTTTTTTCATATTTCATACACCTTTAATACCATATTTTATTTAAATAAAGCCCTGATGATGGAGCTGGTTTAAAATTAAATATTCGCTTTTTTTGAAGCAATAATTTCTTAAAATCGTTTGGACTTAATTTATTATTACTTGATGCTATCATATATATAGCACCGATAATATTACGTACCATCCTATACAAAAAAGCATTTCCTTGTATAGTTATCTTATTAAGCATAATGCTTTTATTGCTATCTGTTAATACTTTATATTGAAATTCGTCAATTTTAGCATGGTATATTTCTCTTATAGTTGTTAAAACATTTGAACCTGTTTTTTGAAAAACTAAAAAGTCATGCTTACCTATTACCATGTTCAAACACTCTTGAATCACAACTTTATCAACTGGACTATCCATGTAACTAATATAATTACTTAGATATACAGGCAACTGCTCTGTTGAAAATAAATAGATATATTCCCTTTTTATAGCAGATTTTCTTGCATGAAACTCTTTCTTATCTATAAAAAATTCAATTATCTTAATATATTTTGAATGTTTATTAATATGTAATCGTACTAAATTAGTATCTAATTTATAGGTAGATGTAAAATTAACGTATTGTCCTACTGCGTGAACACCTGCGTCAGTTCTTCCTGCGAATATTAAATTTTCAATGTCCTTAAAAAAATAAATTAAATGTTTTTTTAAATCGGATTCTACTGTTCTTTTATTAGGTTGGTATTGTGAGCCATTATACTGAGATCCATCATAGGATATCTCTAGAACATAATTATATTGGCTAATTAAACTAACTCTAACATTGACATTTCAGCAGCGTCACCTTTTCTTAATCCACATTTAATTATTCTTGTATATCCCCCATTTCTTTCCTTATAACTACCTGCAACATTAAAAAGCAATTTCACAAACTCTTTATCATTAATTAATTTAAAGGCATGCCTTCTATTAACAACTGTATCAGTTTTTGCAATTGTAATAAGTTTTTCTGCAAATTGGCTAGCTTGCTTTGCTCTAGCGCTGGTTGTTTTGATAGATTTATTACTTACTAGATTTCGTACTAGCTGTTTAATTAATGCTAAACGCTGATCTGTCGGTAAATTTAATTTTTTGTTACCATTCCTATGCTTCATTCTTCTTCAATCTCACCTTTTAATGCTAGGTTATACTGTTTTAATCTTTGATTAATTTCATCAGCACTTTTTTTACCAAAATTTTTAATCTGAACAAGCTCAGACATATCTTTTTGCAATAATTGTTCTACCTTATCAATCCCTGCTCTTTTCAAACAATTGGATGATCTTGCAGATAACTCTAATTCGTCAACTGACATATTTAAAATAGTTTGAACCTTTAAATCTTCTAATTCTCTTTCTTCAGAATCATCTATCTCTGGCTCTTCATTTATTCTATCGAATAACTCTAAATGGTTGGCCATTATCGATACAGCTTTATTAATTGCCTGCTCAGGTTTTACGATCCCATTGGTTAAAACTTTTAATGTTAACTTATCATGATCTAATTCTTTTCCAACACGAATCATTTCTACTTCATGATTCACTTTTATAATAGGTGAAAAAGATGTATCTGTTGCAATGTAATTGACATCCTTATCTTCCTTATCTTGAAAATGAGAATCTTGATATCCCTTTCCAGTACCTATATATATATCAATATTCACATTTGCTTTATCTGTTACTTCAAATAAATAATGATTTTTGTTTAATACCTTAACGTTTCCACTACAATTAATATCGGCACCCGTTACTTTTTGTTTGTTTTTTACTGAAATTGAAACAACTTCTTCTTCCTCGGTATCTTTTTTAAAGATGATACCCTTTAAATTACATATAATTTCTAAAACATCCTCTACTACATTTGGAATAGTAGCAAATTCATGCGTAATACCTTCTATTTTCACACCTTGAATTCCATGTCCCTCTAATGAAGATAATAAAACTCGTCTTAATGAGTTTCCTAGAGTTACACCTAACCCTTTATCGAGAGGCTGAATAATAAAGTTTCCTTCATTACTACTTATTTCGTCATACTTAACCCATGCTTTTGTTGTCAATTTGTTTCCTCCTAAACTCGTCTTCTTTTTCTCGGCCTACATCCGTTGTGAGGTATAGGCGTTACATCTTTTATTGATTCAACTTCTAGCCCTGCAGATTGTAGTGCCCTAATAGCAGTCTCTCTTCCAGAACCTGGTCCTTTTACAAGAACCTTAACTCGTTTCATACCTACTGTTTCTACAGCCTTTTTTGCCGCAGATTCACTGGCTAATTGTGCTGCAAATGGTGTTCCTTTTTTTGTCCCTTTAAACCCAGCCATTCCTGTTGAATACCAAGAAACTACATTTCCTTTATCATCCGTAATTGTAATTATTGTATTGTTAAAAGTAGACTTTACGTGAGCAATTCCTATTTCTATGTGTTTTTTTTGCTTTTTCTTTTTAACATTCATATTATATGCTCCAGTTTATTTGGTTACTTTCTTTTTACCCGCAACTGCGATTCTTTTACCTCGCTTAGTTCTAGCATTTGTATGTGTTCGCTGTCCTCTAGAAGGTAACTTTCTTTTATGTCTCGATCCTCTATAACTTCCTATTTCGCTAAGTCGTCTGACATTTTGACTTACTTGACGTCTTAAGTCTCCTTCTAAAACATATGTTTGAAGTTCGTTTCTTAGCTGAACTATTTGCTGCTCAACTAGTTCTTTAACACGGATATTCTCATCTATTTTTAACTTAGATAATATTTTCTTTGATGTTGTATTACCTATTCCTTGAATATATGTTAGCGCTATTATTATTCTTTTATCTTTTGGTAAATCTACCCCAACTAATCTAGCCATATTTTTTAACCTTGCCTTTGTTTATGTTTAGGAATTTCGCAAATGACTCTTACAACTCCATTTCTTCGGATTACTTTACATTTCTTACACATTTTCTTTACAGATGCTCGTACTTTCATTTTAAAAAACTCTTTTCCATTTTTTCCTAATTAATATATAGGGTTTGAATTATACTCAATACTTAGTAATTTGTTAAGCATTATTTTTAATTTTATTGCATATTCGATTAAATACATCATCGATAGTTCCTATTCCATTGATTTTTATTAAATCTTTTTTATAAAAATCTAACAACGGCTCTATTTCTCTTTGATAATTAACTAATCTATTTTTTATTACATCTATTGTATCATCAGATCGTTTACGCTCTAATAATCTCTCAATTAATTGTTCATTAGGAACGTCAATTAAAATTACTTTTGTATCTACTTTGATATTAGAATAGAGTTCTGATAAATATTTTGCTTGATTTATTGTTCTTGGAAAACCATCTAATAAAGCTCCATAAGGAGACTCATACTTTGGTTTATTTTCCTCATACATTGCATTAATAATTGAATCGGGGACTAAATCGCCTCGATCTAAAAATGATTTCATTTTAGAACCCAATGGTGTCTGATTTATTATTTGTTCTCTAACAATATCTCCCATGCAAATACATGATATTTCTAGATATTTAGATAACTTTTCAGATTGTGTACCTTTTCCTGATCCAGGTGCTCCAAGTAAAATAATCATTATTTTAATGTATCATATTGCTGAGATATTACTAAGGTATCAACTTGTTTTACTAAATCCATCGCAACACCAACTAAAATTAATAGCGCTGTTCCCCCTAACCCCATAAAACTTGTAATTTGAGTAGCATTTGCTGTAACAATTGGAATTAATGCAACAATAGCTAAAAATATAGCACCAATAAATGTTAATGTTGTAATTATCTTTTCTAAATATTCTACCGTAGATTTTCCTGGCCTTACTCCTGTTATAAAACCACCATGTTTTCTAATATTTTCAGCTAAATCTTCAGGGTTAAACGTTATAGCTGTATAGAAATATGTGAAAAAGAAAATTAAAATACAAAAAAACATATTATACATAAAACCATCATAACGATAGTATGTATTAAAAAACATACTTATGGGTTCATAGGTAATATATTGAATAAATAATAAGGGAAATTGTAGAACCGCCGAAGCAAATATAATTGGCATAACGCCACCTTGAATTAGTCTCAACGGAATATAAGTACTTTGAGCTCCATATATCTTTCTTCCAACAACACGTTTAGCGTATTGTACGGGTATCTTGCGCTCGGCCTCTTGAACATACACTATAGCAGCGATCATAACAATAAACATAATAACTAAAATAATCACACCTGAATGACTCGCTCCACTTTTTAATAATAAAATTGTATTAGATATATACATTGGCATTTGAGCAATAATCCCAATAAAGATTAAAACAGAGGCACCGTTACCAATACCGTTTTCACTAATTAATTCTCCAAACCACATAACTAAGGCTGCACCTGCTGTTAAACAAGCGACTGAATAACATAGAAAAAAAACAAAATTAATATCAGGTAATAAAAAACCTTTAAATGATACTGTCATCACAAACGCTTGTATAACAGATAATACAACAGCTAAATATCGGGTATACTGAGATACTTGCTTTCTTCCAGATTCACCTTCTTCTGCAATTTCCTTTAAAGTAGGCCATATTACCATTAATAATTGCATAATAATGGATGCATTAATGTAAGGCAGTATGCCTAAAGCAAAAACAGAAAATCGTTCTAAAGCTCCTCCAGAAAATAGATTTACAAAACCAAGCACATTATTATTTGAAAATAATTGGCTAATCTGATTAATGTCTACACCAGGTATTGGAATATGAGAACCGAGTCTATAAATAAATAATATTACTAATGAGTAAAAAACTTTTTCTCTAATTTCTTTTATTCTAAATATATTAGTTAAAAAGTTCATGTTATGAATTGATAATTGTTACTTCTCCATTCATCTTTTCTACTGCATTTATAGCACTTTTTGAAGCTCTATCAACGGTAATTGTTAGTTTTTTTGTTAATTTTCCGTATCCTAATAACTTTATTTTAAATTTTCCAGAAACTATATTTTTAGTAATTAATGCCTGTTTATCTACTTTCTCACCATCTTTAAAAACAAGTTCTAATTTATTTATATTAATCACATCAAATTTTTCTTTAAAGATATTATTAAACCCATTGCTTTTAGGTAATCTTCTGTAAAGTGGTGTTTGACCACCTTCAAAACCCGCTCTTCTAGAAAACCCTGAGCGTGACTTTTGACCTTTATGCCCGCGTCCCGACTCGCCTCCATGACCAGAAGCATTTCCTCTTCCTTTACGAATTCGATTCTTTTTATCTTTATTTTTTAAAAATGCGATTGCCATCTATTTGCTTTCCTTTTCAGTATTTTTTTGTAGCTCTGTTGAAATTTGCACATTTCTTTCCTTTTCCTCTAAGTCTCTAACCTTACATTTTTGTAAAGCATCAATGGAAGCTAATGCTAAATTAATAGGATTTCTTGATCCTAATGATTTAGCTACCACATTCTTAACACCTATACTTTCAAGGATAACTCTTAGTGCTCCACCAGCTATAACACCGGTTCCCTCCTTGGCAGGTTTTATCACAACTCTTGAGGCACCTGATTTTCCTTCAACTATATGTGGAATTGTTTCTTTATATGTATTAATAAAAACAAAACTTTTTTTAGCTTTTTCAATAGCCTTTTTAATGGCAGTTGGGACTTCTTTAGATTTTCCTAGACCAAGCCCGACATTACCATTCTTGTCCCCACAAACAACAAACGCTCTAAATGCTAAACGCTTTCCACCTTTAACTACCTTATTTACCCTATTAATCTTAACGACTTTTTCTTCAATCTGATTTTCACTGTCAATTTCTAAATTTACTTTATTCACAACTTTTCTCCTATTAAATTATAAGGCCGTTTTCTCTTGCAGAATCACATAGCATTTTTAATCTGCCAACATATCTTAATTTACCTCTATCTAAATAAACAGATTTAATTTTATTAGACTTAGCTTTTTCAGCAAGTTCTTTTCCTACTAATTTAGCTTGCTCCACACCTTTTGCTTTATCAATTTTCAATGACGAAGTAGCAACTAACGTTTTACTTTGTTTATCATCTATTATTTGAGCATAAATATGTAGATTACTTCTTTTAATAGATAATCTATATCTTTTTGAACTTAATCTGATGATTCTTTTGGATAATTTTGTTTTATTTTTAGACATATATCACCTATTTTACACTTTTACCTTGTTTTTTTCTAATAACTTCACCTTCAAAATAAATACCTTTTCCTTTGTATGAATCTTTTCGTCTCAGTCGTTTTATTTCTGAACATACTTGACCTATCAACTGTTTATTGATACTTGAAACTGAAAATTTATCTTGGCCATCAACCTTAAATTCGATACCTTCTGGCGCTTCATATAATACGGGATGTGAATATCCTAATGAAAACTCCAAATTGTTACCCTTTTTTTGAACACGATACCCTATTCCTTTTAAAAACATATTATAATTATAGCCTTCTGAAACACCTGTTACAGCATTATTGATTAAAGATCTTATTAATCCATGATTAGCTTTTGTTTGCTTATTGTCATCATTTCGACTTATTATCGCAATACCTTCCTCAATTTTCACTTCTATCCCAGATAACTGCTGTATTGCTAACTTGCCTTTTTTCCCTTCAATAATTATTTCATTATTTTCTAACGTTATCGTTACATCATTTAATTTTATGGGTTTATTTCCTACACGTGACATAAATTTTCTCCTACCACACTATTCCTACTAATTCGCCACCAACATTTTTGATTCGGGCTTCTTTACCTGATATTAATCCCTTTGAGGTACTAATAAAAGATATCCCATACCCATTTAAAACTTTAGGAATATTACATTTTTTTATGTAAATTCTTTTACTTGGTTTTGATACTCTCTCTAATTTTGAAATGATTGGTAATCCATTTTTTTTGTATTTTAAAACAATCTTTATTGTTTTTTTTGCAAGTGAATCTCCAAACACTTCAAATGATGTTATAAAACCGTTTTCTTTTAAAATTTGAGCAATTCTAAATTTTAAGGTTGAATATGGTATTTCAACCGAATCATGACTCTCTTTTAAAGCATTTCTGACTCTAGTAAACATATCAGCAATTACGTCATTATACATATATATTTTCTCCTACCATGATGATTTTCTGACACCTGGCAACTGTCCAGCTACAGAAAGTGTTCTAAAGCATATTCTACAAATACCAAAAAAAGATATATATCCACGTGGCCTTCCACAAATATTACAGCGGTTTCTATGCTTTACTGTATTTTTCTTTGTAATATTATTATTTATTTTTGATTTTTTGGCCATTACTGTTCCTTTACTTGATTTTTTCTAAATGGCATTCCAAATTGACTTAATAATTCAAATGCCTCTTCATCAGAAGTATTCGTTGAAGTTACAAATGATATATCAAAACCTCTTAATTTATCAATATCTCCTTGAATTTCAGGAAAAATAGAATCTTCTTTTATACCTAAAGTATAGTTCCCTCTCCCATCAAATGATTTTGTAGGAACACCTCTAAAATCTCTTATTTTTGGTAAGATAATGTTAATTAATTTTGACAAAAAATCATACATTCTTTTGGAACGTAAGGTTACTTTACATCCAATGATTTGTCCTTCTCTAATTTTAAAATTAGAAATAGCATCTTTTGACTTTCTTAAAATTGGTTTCTGACCAGTTATTGCAATAAACTGTTCAATAGTAGTATTTAACGCCTTGTTATTTGTAACAACTTCCCCTAATCCTCTATTTATAACAATTTTTTCAATTTTAGGTATTGCCATTATGTTTTTATAATTAAACTTTTCTTGCAATTTAGCTTTTATTGTCTCATTGTATTTCTGTTTTAAATCTGTCATTTTATCACCTATTAAATACTTGCATTTGTTGACTTTAATACTCGAATCTTTTTAGAGTCTTTCGTAGAAAATTTAACTCTAGAGCTTTTTTTGTTTTTTTCATCATAGTGCATTATTTTTGACCATGAAATCTGTTTTGATAACTGTTTGATTCCACCTTGTGATTGCTGATTTGGTTTTAAATGTTTTGTAACAAAATGACAATTATCTAAAATAACTGACTGCGATTTAGGATAAACTTTAGCAATTTTACTAATTTTACCCTTATCTTTGCCACTTATTATTATAATTTTGTCGTCTTTTTTAAATTTATTCATTGTATTACTTCCTATCTATATAACATCATTTGCAAGTGATATTATTTTCATATAATTACCATCTCTTAATTCACGTGGGATTGGACCAGAAATTCTTGTTCCTTTTGGGTTCCCATCTTTTTCTATTATTACAGCAGCATTCCCATCAAATCGTAAAATAGTTCCATCTGATCTTTCTATTTTTTTCTTTGTTCTAACAACTACAGCTAAAATAACTTCACCTTTTTTTATTGCGGATTGAGGTGATGATTTTTTTACTGAACATATGATTTTTTCACCAACACTAGCATATCGTTTTTTCGAACCACCTAATACCTTTATACATAAAAGTTTTTTGGCACCAGAATTATCAGCTACTTCAAGTTCTGTTTCTGATTGTATCATTTGTCTCCCTCTTCTATTTTCCCAACGAATATAAATGATTTTCTCTTGCTAATTCTTCTTGTTGATTGAATCATCACTTTGTCACCTTGATTTAACGTCACCTTTTCATCTACACAATGGACTAAATATCGTTTTGTTTTCTTTAAATACTTCTTATATTTTGAATGTTTTTTGATATCTTCTACTTCAACACGTATCGTGTTCTTTCCAGAATTATTTAAATATTTAGCAAGTAATTTCCTTTCTTGTTTTTCCATTATGTCCTCTATTTTCTATTTTTTATTGTCATAAGTCTAGCGATCTCTTTTTTCTTACTTTTGATTAATCGTTTATTTTTTTCTTTATCTAAAAGTATTTGTAACTTGATAGTATTAAGTTCAATTTTTTTTGCCTCAATATCTTTTAAAATATCATTATTATTTTTTTCAATATTACTCATATTACGTCTCTTTTAACAAACTTAGTTTTTACAGGTAATTTATGGGATGCTAGTCTGAATGCTTCCATCGCTACATCTATGTCTACACCACTAATTTCAAATAACATTGTTCCAACTTTGACAGGTGCAACCCAATATTCAGGCATCCCTTTACCTTTTCCCATTCTGGTTTCAGCTGGCAATTTTGTTACAACCTTATCTGGGAATATCCTTATCCATACTTTTCCAGATCGTTTAATATATCGAGTAAAGGCTCTTCTAGCTGCCTCTATTTGACGACTAGATATGAAATCTGTGTTTAAGGATTGTAATCCATAATCACCAAAAGCTAATGTATTATTAGTATTGGCTCTTCCACGATTTCTACCACGTTGTGTTTTTCTATATTTTGTTTTTTTAGGACTTAACATTTTTGTTTTCTATTTTCCTTTACTTAAATCGTTTTTAAAATCTTTTTTTATGACTTCACCCTTGTATAACCAAACTTTTACGCCAATTTTTCCATATGTTGTCAAAGCTTCATTAAATGAATAATCGATTTTTGCTCTTAGTGTATGTAATGGAATCTTCCCTTCTTTATACCATTCACATCTAGCAATTTCAATTCCTGCTAATCTTCCAGAGCATGAAACTTTAACACCATTTACACCAGATTTCAAACATTTTTGCATAGCACTTTTCATGGCACGTCGAAATGGTATACGTTTTTCTATTTGGCCACAAATCCAAGATGAAATTAAAGCAGCTGTTGCATCAGGCGCTTTATTTTCAATTATATTTAAAATAAGATTTTTTTGTTTTATTTTTTTTCTAAGTTGTTCATTCACAATATCAAGATCAATTCCACTTTTTCCAAAAATAACACCAGGCCTTGCACAAACTACGTTTACCTCTAATTGATCTGATTTACGCTTTATATTAATTAGAGAAACACCTGCTCGTGATAATTCTTGTTTCAAAAAAGTTCTTATTGTTAAATCTTCTATGACTTTATCTGAATAATTATAAAAATCATACCATACTGAATCCCAATCATCCGTAATTCCTAATCGTAACGCTTTTGGATTAGTCTTTTGACCCATTGTTTTCTCCTACTTTTTCTTTTATCCCAACTTTAATATGACATGAACGCTTTAAAATTGTAAAAGCACGTCCTCTTGCCCTAGGGCTAAACCGTTTAGCTTTTTTTGATTCATCAACTAAAAGTGTATCGATATATAAATCATCCTCAGATGTAACACCCTTATTTTTCGCATTATGAAACGCAGAATGTAATGCTTTATACAAATAATTCGCTCCATTTTGAGGTTGTATTTTTAATATCTTTAATGCGTCCTTTACTGTACTTTTTCTTATTAAATCGGCCACCTTTCTTACTTTATAGGGACTTATTCTTAAATATTTACTTTCACAGTATCCTGAAAAACCTTTTTTATCCATTATTTTTTACCTTTTTCATGTGATCTAAATGTTCTTGTTTGCACAAACTCACCTAGTTTATGACCTACCATCCCTTCTTGTATAAAGATAGGGACATGCTTTTTCCCATTATGAACTGAGATATTTAAGCCTATCATATCAGGGATAATTACAGATCGTCTGGACCATGTTGTAATTAATTTATTAGATTTACTTTGTTTTGCATTTAAAACTTTTTTTTCTAAATGTTTATCTATAAATGGACCTTTTTTTGTTGAACGACTCATAGTTATCCTCTACCTTATTATATATTTTTGTGAATGCTTTTTCTTATTTCTTGTTTTATAACCCAAAGCAGGCTTACCCCATGGTGTTCTAGGTGATGCTTGTCCTACAGGAGCCCTACCTTCACCACCACCATGTGGATGATCACAAGCATTCATAACAGATCCTCTTACTCTTGGTCGTCTTCCTATCCATCGTGAAGCACCGGCTTTACCTTTAACACTATTTCGATTAAAAGGATTACCAACCTGGCCAATAGTCGCCAAACATTTATTATTAATCAACCTTACTTCACCTGAAGGTAACTTTATAGTTACATACTTTTCTTGCCTACCCATTATAGTTGCATAACAACCCGCAGAGCGAACTAATTTAGCGCCACCTTTAGCTTTTAACTCAATATTATGAATTAAAGAACCAACTGGTATTAAATTAATTGCTAATGTATTCCCAACTTTAATTTCAGCTTCATTAGAACTTACTATAGTATCACCTATTTTTGATTTCAAAGGTGTTATTATATAGCATTTATCACCATCATTATAATGAACTAAAGAAATATATGCTGTACGATTTGGATCATACTCAATAGTCATAATCTTTCCAGGGACACCAATCTTATTTCTATTAAAATCAACTAAGCGATAATGCCTTCTACTACGACCACCTCTCCACCTAACAGTTACACGTCCCAAATTATTTCTACCAGATTTTGAACGTAACGATTTTGTTAATGATTTTGTAACCTTTGTTGTTGTTACTTCATTATAATCATTTACTTGTCTTTGCCTAAATCCAGGTGTATTTGGTTTATATTTTTTTGTTCCCATAATTTTTCCTTAGAATAATTCCTTTATTTTCTCAATATTTTTATCATTAGCTAATGTTATAATAATTTTTTTAAAAGACTTTGTTTTACCTGGATATTTTCCACGTCTAACTTTTTTTGATAACTTTTTTAATACTCTAATTGATTTTATTGATATATCATACTTAGCTGCCAAAAAACTTTTTATTTGAATTTTCTCATAATCTTCAATTGATAAAAAAGTAAATTTATTTTTTATCATCTCAGCTGATGATTTTTCTGTTATGTAAGGTGTTAATAATAACTGTGTCATATTTTAAGCCCTCTCATTTTCTGAAAACCATTTTCAGTTACCAATACTAAATCTGAAACTAAAATCGGTTCAGGTTCGCAATAATCAACATTGTCTATCATTAAATTTTTAATATTTGTAAACGGTTGGATAAAATCCATATCTTCATTAGTTATTAGCAAAGTTATTTTTTCCTTGTTAAATTGGCTTAAAAACTCAACGGCTTCTTTAGTTTTTGTATACGTTACTTCTGATGAAATTATTTTTAATTTTTTTGATATTTTTTTCAAAATATAATCTTTAGCTAATCTTATAGCTTCTTTATTTAACTTAAACTTAAAAATACGTGGTTTTGGACCAAAAGCAACAGCACCACCACGTCTTACAGGACTACTATTAATTCCCCGACGTGCATTCCCTGTTCCCTTTTGTCTATATGCCTTTGCTCCTGTAACTGCAATTTCAGATCGCCCCTTAGTTGAAGCCATACTATACCTAAACCTATTACATACATATCGATTATAAATATGAATCAGATACTCTTCTGAATCCTTTTTCTCTAGATCTTTCGTTAGTTTAATCTTTTTACTAGAAACTTTTTTTAAATTTTTATCTATTACTTCTATTTCCATATTACTCTCTACTTATACATTAAAATTAAGTCGTTAGACTTTCCGGGTATCGCACCCTTTAAAATTATTTGATTTTTTTCTTTATCTATTTTAATTACTGTTAAATTTCTTACTGTAACTCTTTTATTCCCCATTCTTTTCCCCATTTTTGTACCTTTGAATACACGTGCAGGATCAGTCCCCGCACCTATCGAACCTGGCAATCGATGATTTTTAGATCCATGACTCATAGGTCCTCTATGAAAACCATGTGCTTTAATTGTACCTTGAAATCCTTTCCCTTTTGATTTCCCCGTAACATTGACCATATCATTTTCTTCAAAAGCTTCTAAAGAAAACATATTATTCAAAGCTTCCTTATCCTCGGATGATTTAACTACTTCTTCATAGGCTTCATTATCTAATCTTAATTCACTAATATGCTTTTTTGGTGACTTTTTTTTCTTTTTAAAATAGGTCATCTTTGACTTGTTTAATTTCTTTTCTTTAACAAGACCATATCCATATTGAATTGCATTATAACCATGTTTTTCAATTGTTCTAAAGTCTAAACATTCTTGATCAATATATTTTAAAATTGTTACTGGAAAAACAGATCCAGATTCATCTATTAAACTTGACATTGATAACTTCTTTAAATAAATAGCTCGCTTCATGTTTTTACCTAATTTAACTTTATTTCAATATTTACGCCAGCAGGCAGATCTATTTGCATTAAGGCATCCACAGTTGAGCTAGGAGGATCAATAATATCAATAAGTCTCTTATGAATATTCAATTCATAATGCTCTCCACCACGCTTATTTACATGTGGTGATTTTAAAATACACCATCTTTTTTTCTTTGTAGGCAACGGAATTGGACCTAACACTTTTGCACCAGATCCTTGTGCTGTATCTACTATCTTTATTGATGACTGATCTACAGATCTACTATCAAATGATTTTAATCTAATTCTAATTCTTTGCTGTTTTCTTTCCATTTAAATTCCTATCTATATTTTTATGAAATTATCTTTGTAACAACACCAGCACCAACTGTTCGGCCACCTTCTCGTATTGCAAATCGTAATCCTTCTTCACATGCTACAGGAATAATCAATTCAACATCAATTGAAATATTATCACCAGGCATTACCATTTCTACTCCATCTGGCAATATCACGGATCCTGTTACATCTGTCGTTCTAATATAAAACTGTGGTCTA
>MDSY01138718.1_pt1 | contig 15840 bp, 12 predicted proteins | sample 811131 | NCBI WGS metagenome assembly MDSY01 (sample SAMN05326643, study PRJNA326480) | marine metagenome | isolation source: seawater | place: Atlantic Ocean: South West | collected 2010
CGTGGGTGGGCAGCATCCAAGCTAACCCTGACCCTAACCCTGACCCTAACCCTGACCCTAACCCTGACCCTAACCCTGACCCTGACCGTAACCCTGACCCTAACCAGGTGGGCGGCATCCAAGCTTGCCTCGCGAGCCTGCACGCCGAGGCGCACGCCGAGCGGGTGGGCGAAGCGGCGCAGCGGCTCTGCATGTTCGGCGACGAGGCCTCGCTGCGGCGGGCGGCGAGGCGGGAGGGCGTGCAGCTTCTTATGGAGCAATGCTTCGGAGACCCTAGCTGGGACGACGGCGGCGATAGTGGCGGCGGCGGCGGCGGCGGTGGCAGCGGCGGCGGCGGCGGCGGTGGCAGCGGCGGCGGCGGTGGTGGCGGCGGCGGCGGCGGTGGTGGCGGCGGCGGTGGCAGCGGCGGCTGTGTGGAGCAGGGCGCGGCGGCGGCGGCGGCGCCGGCGCCGGGGGTGGCGCAGGGCGCGGCGGAGGCGGCGGAGATCGCTGAGATCGCAGCGCTCGTCGCGCGGGCGGTGGCGCTGTGCCGTGCGGTCATCACGCCTCAGGCGGAGCAGCGGCTGCTCAGCGGCAGCGGCAGCGGCAGCGGCGGCTTCCCCCCGGAAGCGAGCGAGGCTGAGCGACAGGCGCTGCAGCTCCTGCCTGCAACCCCGTGCGTCCCCGCCTGCAACCCTGTGCCTCCAGCCTGCAACGCGACATATCTCCACATGCATCTCCAGGCGCTGCAGAGCTTCCCGTGGCACTTCGAGATGGCACGCAGTGCGGAGGAGGCCACCTGGCAACTGCGGCGGGCGTTGCGCGGCGGCGGCGGCCTCGCCGAGGTTAGGCAGCCTCCTCGATCACGCCCTGCAACCACATGTGCTAGAGGCTGCAACCCCCCCACCACCACCACCACCACGTCTGCAGGCCGCCAGCTTCTTAGAGCACGCCCTATACTTACTATGGCTATACTTACTCTAGGTCGCCAGCTTCTTCGACCACGCGCTCGGCATCTCCGACCCCTTCTGCTACGGCGGAGTGTGGGCCGCGCGCGACGACGGCTCGCCCCCCCAGCAGTGGCCGCAGTTTGTAGCGGCCTTCCAGAGCGCTTGCATGCGCAGAGTGGTGGCCCTCGCTGCCCCGGTGCCTCATGATCTAGCGCTGCTCGCCGCCGAGCTCGCCGCGAGATACGACGAGCTCCAGCCGGGAGATATGATTGAGCCTCCGCTGGCGATGATGCTGCTGCCCCCACCGCCGTCGCCGCCCTCGTCGCCCTCGGCGCTGCTGCCCACCGCTGCGCCCGCGCGGCTCTCGGATCCACTGCCGCCGCGGGTGTGGTGCGAGGTAATGCGACGCATGGTGGTGGGCTAACCCTAACCCTTACTCTAACCCTAACCCTACCACTACCGCTAACCAGGTGATGCGACGCATGATGGGGGCATCGACACAGCCGCTGCTGCTTGCGGTGTGGCGCGAGCCACGGGGGCGCGCCCCGGCACGGGTGGCACAGGCACAGACTGCCGTCGAGGTCGAGGCGGAGGGGAGAGTGGCGGCGGAGGGCGGGGCGGCGGCGGCGGCGGAGGAGGAGGAGGAGGCGGCGACGGAGGAGGCGAAGAAGGTGGCGACGGAGGCGGCGCTCCGGATGGGTCGCAAGGATTCGGCGGCAAAGCGAGCGCTGCGCGCCGCGTACTGCGTTGACGCCGGTGCCGCAGGCGCCGCGGGCGGTACCGCGACGGAGGCGGCGAGCTCGATGCCTCCCCCTCGGCCCCGCAGCCTGGCGCCGCCCGAGGCGAGACCTCCGCCCGAGATGAGATCTCCGCCCGAGATGGTCTTCTTCAAGCGGGGCGACAGCCTGCAGCAGGACTTCGCAGCGCTCCTACTGCTCGAGCAGGCCCGAGATACGCCCGAGATACGCCCGAGATACGCCCGAGATCGAGATACACAGGGCTGCAGCCTGGGCACACAGGGTGGCGGCCTGGACTCTTGTGATTGCAGGCCAACGAGCTGCGGCGGGCGGCGGGCACTGACCCCAACCCCAACCCCAACCCTAACCCTAACCCAAACCTAACCAGGCCAACGAGCTGTGGCGTGCGGCGGGCGCCAGCTGTCGCTGTCACACGTACCGCGTCATCCCCACTGGAGCGCGCACGGGCTACATCGAGGCTCTCGAGAACGCCATACCCATACTCGGCGCAGACTTCGCCTACTCGCGCAGGCTCCCCCCCTAATCCCAGGCCCTAAACCGAGCCCTAACCCGAACCCCGGCCCTGACCCTAAGCGTGACTTTGTCACTCGCGCAGGCTTCACAACTCTGCTGTCGGTGCGCTGACTGCTGGCTTCGTGCTTGGGCTGGGCGACCGTCACCAGGTGCGCCGCCAGGACAACATGCTGCTGAAACCCTGACCCCAACCCTGACCCCAACCCTAACCCCAACCCCAGCCCTAACCCTATCCAGGACAACATGCTGCTGTGCGGTGCGGAGCGAGACATCTTCGCACACATCGACTTCGGTTACATCGCTGGGGCGCGGCCCTGGTTCGACGCCAATCTAATGCCGGTGCCCGAACGCGTCAAGAACTGCTGCACCAGAGGCTGCAACCCTATGAAACAGAAGCTGCCACCATGTGCCAGAGGCTGCAACCCCATGTGCCAGAGGCTGCAACCCTATGCATCAGGTGCCCGAGCGCTTCAAGAACTGCTGCACCGACGCGCAGTGGGCGGAGTTCGTGCGCGACATGGGTAACGCCTTCGCCGTGCTACAGGCGGGGCGCGCCGAGCTTTGTGCCGTCGCGGCGGCGCTCTCCGAGCCGCTCTGTGCGCAAGAGTGCGCGTACACGCAGTACGTGCGCAACTGCCTCGCCTCGCACCGGGCGGAGGACGTGATGGCGCTCGTCGAGGCAGCGCCTAATGACATCGCGCGCCGCTTCAAGAACCTGCACCACAAGCTTTCGCACTAACAGGACTAGGGTTGCAGCCTCTAGCATACCACATAGGGTGTTGTACGTTGTAGGACAAGTCTCGCGCGTGGTTCTGGTTACCTGGGAGCTGGGACAGACGTGTTTTCATGGGCACCGAGGTGTTATTGAACACTCTGTGCATAAAACGATAAACAGCTTAAATTATAAATAAAGCCCCGGTGTGCGAATATTGGGGTGATAAACAGCGGATGTCACGGGTCACGCTAGCCCACATATACGCAATACGGAAATCTCGTCCCGTAGATCTACACGATTCCGGGGGGGGTGAACTCACCATTTTTCTCTAGATTTCAAAATCTAAAAAATCCGAACGCGGCTTACGAAGCAGACTGTCGAGACCTCACTACCCAGTGTGTGCCTCCGACTATGCACTGGAGTCAAAATGAGAGCATCAAGTGGTCCCTCAATTGCATACCGCACTATCTGCGCCCCCCCTTTAGGTGGAGAACTGCACAACGGCCGTCATGGCACGCTTCGCGTCTTTAAACAGTCTTTGCCAGCGGCTGGAGGGGCACCGAGGAGCTGGAGGGCGTGGACCGGCTGAATCGGGGCCGCGCGGCGTCCTTGGTGGCGCCAAAAGCTTGCGCAATGAGGGCGAGACTGACAGCGCGATGGGGCGGCGGGTGGAGGGCGATGGCAATGTCTTTGTAGATGCCCTCGCTGATAAGTCCCTGCGGCGTGGTGCCGAAGAGCGTGCCGAACTCGCACCCACCCTTGTTCTTGTCGTTCTCGTGCACCAGGACAATCTTGATATTGGCTCCGCCCTCGCTCCCTCCTGAACTGGGCTGTTGCAGGCTACTTGCCTTGCGGCGAAGCTCTCGCATATTGCTTCCCATGCGTGCCAGACCACCCCCAAGGCCATGTGCAAAGTTGTTGGTGGCTCGCACATCGCGCTCGAGCTCACTGGACTGCTTGACCCATGTGTCCTTATTGAGATACAGCAGCATCACCGTGGACTCCCCTGCAGCGTTGAGCGCCTGCACGTTTGGCTTGTGGCCCACCACTCGGATCGCAGCACCGCCGCTCGCCAGCGAACCTGCCAGCTCTTGAGCGACCTCGGTCGCGCCGGGGTTGTGAGCGCTGCACCATAGTACAGCAGGTTGCGGCAGCGCAAGGTCGGCTACGCTGATCTCGCCGGGCAGGACGAGCGAAAGCTGCAAGGAGTCGTCGGCCACAGTGTTGTCTGGGAGGCTATGGTTTAGCATCTCCGTGGCAATTAACTTTAGCGTGAGATTTTGGTAGTGCGAGATGCGGTGCCAGGTGATCGGCGTGCGCCGCCCGTCGAAGATACACACACGCATCTCCTCACGGCACTCGGCCTTCAGTGCTTCGAGCGATCCGCCACCCTTGTCCTCCTGCTGTTCGTGAACTAGCACCAGCGGTTGCGTTGTGTTGAGCGAAGCCTCAATCTCGCGTAGGCAATTTCTCGAGGCAAAGTAGTGTTTCGAGAGGAAGAAGAGCATTACGCTCGTTGCATGCACGTCTGACAGAGCATGAGGCAACAACACGGGGTCAGCTGATCTACAGTTTGGCCGCCCGGGGTTCAAATGGTGATTACTAACAGCCCTCCAAATCCCCAATGTCCTCTGCCAACGCACGCCACAGCGCTCAGACTACAGTCGGTTCAAAATTGGTTTGCCCAAGTTCGAGCCTCGCGGCGGATACCGAGGTCGTCAACGTCCAAGAAGATCACGACACCAGGCAGCAGCAATTGGAGTTGCCGCTTGATGACTGCGCACTGGTCCTGACCCGTGCTCCATACGTGGCTTAGGAAGAGGTGGTAGCGCTTGCCCGCTCCCAGCAGCAGCACGGGCGGCTCCATTGTCCGCGCGTCGCGCAGAACAGGAAGGGCTTGTGAGATGGCGAGCTCCCGAATAAGCATGCCAAGCGGCACCAAGATGGCCAGGAGGCCCACACATACCATCAGTCCCGCCACCCCGTAGGCAGTGGGCACGCCAACCAACATGAAGCAGAAATCCGACGCTGCGATCTGTGCGTCGAGCAAGTTGTGAATGGCGTTGGCGCCATCGGTGTCGCACAGCTTGACCATGATTCCCATGATAAAGAAAAGGACTAGCATCAGCCGGACCATGCTTGCTATTGCGTTGTCTGTGCGCTTGCAAAAGGGCTGCAGGGCAAGCTGCACCATCAGGCCAAACACTGCAATCAACAGTCCGACGAACAGCCGAAGGAGCCTGTTGCTGCCACCGTCCCTAATGTTCACAAAGAGGACCGCGTTGGTCAGGACCAACTTCTGGACAGTTTCCCATATCTCGAACCAGAAGCAACTGTCCGTGTAGTCACCCCAGAGAAAGCGGATGGCGCGGGAGAGCGTGGTGGGCTGGTGATTGCGAATATCGCGGCGGCAACGATAGAGAAGCAGCGCATACAACAGCGGCAGTGCCAACGGCCAAAGCACGATGAAGATCCACGCTGTGGCATAGATCGGCACGTGGTCGGCCGAGTTGCACTCGACGTTGAGCGAGGCCAAGAGGTACGTCTTGGACTCAGGAGGGCTGGACAAATCGTCGTAACCAAAGGTCTCGCACTGAAAGGCAAGGAAGAGTGAACGGGTGACCGACGGCAGCACGCTAAACGAGACGAGAATGGCGATTTCCAGGCTGCGCAGCGCCGCGGTTTGGATCGAGCCCTTGCGTGCCTTCTCGCGGGCCACAAGTGCAAGCGCCACGGCTAGCATCAGCACCAGTGGCCACAGCCCAGAGAAGGCCACGCGCGCGGCTAGCCCGCCGAGGCATGTCCACGAGGGAAAGATGAAGGCGGCAATGTCGAAGCTGAACGCTTCAAATACTCCCATGACGCCGCGCATCTCGCCTGGCAGCTCGAAGCCATAGACGCTGTAGCGCACCGAATAAACTTGGTAGAAGTTGAGGAGGCACTTGTACTTGGACTGTAGCCCAAACTGCTGTATGGAGGTGGCCGCCTGCGCCACCCTGCGCGCAACGCGCGCGAGCAAGCGCGGCGCTAGGAGCACGCCGCGCGAAATGAGGCCAAGAGCGATGGCCACGGCGAGGACGAGGACGATCTGCTTGATGGCGTAACCTCCCATGTTGCCGCAGTCCTCGCAGGTGGTAGTCTTCGCATTGAAGTACAGGTTCGAATCCAAGCACCACTCGCAGCGTGGGCCATCGTGGCCAGGGGCACAGTATCCGGCACTGGTGCCACTCCAGTTGCCACCGAGACAGGCGGAGCTAGTACATTCGTAGATGGCAGCAGTGCGGTTGGAAAGGCGCCACCGAGATGGACGCACGGGCACGTTGGCGAGTGTGAGGCCGGTACGCGTGCAGTCCATGTCATCATTGCAGGGCTTGCAAACAAAGCCGAGACCGCCATCAACGTTGTATGTTCCAGTGGGGCAGCCACACTCGTCCCGGCTCTTGGCGCCACGGCCGTTGGTACCCAGTGGGGCACCGTTGGAGCTAATGGGGCATCGCGTGCCAATGGTTGCACCTTCAGGGCAGTACTCGGCAATCTCGCAAGGCTCACAAACCAGAACGTTGGCTGAGACTTCATTGAGGAATTCCCCAGCCGTGCAGCCGCACGAGACGCCACCCGAGAGCTCCACCTGCCCAGGTGGGCAGATCGCCTGCACAGCTCGTTCGATACCCACTTGCCCATTGTTGAAGCTTAGCCGCAATCCAAACTCGCCGAGGCGTCGTTCAGATAAATCTAAGAGCACAAAATGCCTTCCACGGTTCTCGTAGGTGACTTGGAGAGAGTGATTCGTGCCACTGCTCCGGTCCATGAGAGTGGCGTTGAAGCTGCCTTCATCGTCGTGATCGACGGCCAGGCTATCAACGTCGCATGCTGTGAACTGGATCTTCTTTACCTGCCCCAGCACCACCTTGATGGGGTCGACGTTGCTGGCGTTGCTCAGGGCATCACCTTGGCAGACGCGGCCATCGGTTGCATGACCTGTTGGCAGGCCCCAGATGCTCGTGCTTGCGAGTGTGGGCGCACCCACGTAGAGCTCCACCCGCACCAAGAAAGAGGTGTCGCGTTGTGAGGCGACGCTCAGGTTGAGCACGGCTTTGTAGGGCGTGATGAGGCTCTCAGCAAGTGCAGAGGTACTGGCAGTGAGCAGGAGGCTGCCGGAAAGATTCATTGCGCCAATGACGCCCTCATAGAGGGGAAGAGACAGCCAGAAGGGGACAGAGGAGGCCTCGATCTTCCATACCGCAAGAGAGACGTCAGTACCGTCCATGGCAATATCGAGTTCGAGGCTCTGCGTCTCAGTGCCCGAACTCGTCGTCTTGGAGAGTCGGAGCACCCGCTCCAAGACAAAGCCACGCAGAGAGGCCTTAGAAGCCACGCGCGGTGTGACCTGCGAGGGAGGGCGTGCTTAATAAAAGCAAAAGGCGGCCGTGCAGGTCGGTTCGAGCCAGGTGCCACAGCGCACACAGTAGTCGATGGGTGGGCCTGGCAGCTCGATCGTGGTTGGGTCAAAGCCGTAGGGCGCTAGCGCAAGCGATGTTGCCTTTGGGTTGGGAAAGAACTCGCCTTGGCACGAGCAGTTCACGGTTGTGAGCGCGGGCGAAGCCGGCAGCGGCTGCACGTCGGTGCAGCTGGCGGCGGCGCCGCATACAACATCATTGCCGTCGGAGCAGTCCAGCGGCCGCACGTGGTCGCTGAACACTGAGAGATTAGTGGACGAGGCACAAGCGGCCGGAGAAAGCACCCGCAGACCGCGCACCTTCAGCGTTACATTGACGGCCTCATTGATGATGCCAATGAGTGCTATGCTTGGATCCGCCTCGCAGGAGGGCTCAAGAGCGAGCAACTCAGACTCAAAGGTGGTGGCCGCTTCCGGTTTTGTAAAACTGATGTACGGGTGCGCTGCAATTTTTGATGCGCTGCAGTTGCTGAGCATGCTGTTGCGCAGGATCAGCACGCCTCCCTCAGCACGAATACAACCCGACTGTGTCCCGCTGCAATCGGCAATACGTGAGTCGAGCATGATTGCGAATCCAGAGTAGAGCACTAAGCCACCTGCGTAGAGTCCCTTGCTTCGGAGGACGGCGGTGCGCGTAAATGTGTGCCTGCCGCCATACACATCAATGGCACCACCAAAAGCAACTGGATGATCGGCCCAAGTGCCATCCGAGAAGGTGCAGTTGCTCCAAGTGCTGCTCCCACTGACAAGCATAGCGGCTCGTCCAGGACCAAACCTGACCACGCGCACGCGCTCAGCGTGCAGCCGGGAACGAGAATTTACCACCTCTGCGCTGCTGACACAATCTTCGATATTCACGTCGATGAGCGACACGTCAGAGCCCTCTGCACTAGTGGAGATTGCTCCACCTTTGCGCGCCGCACACCCTTGCACTGTGACGCTCCTCAGCTGCACCAGTGACGTCCCTTCGCAGCGGAGTCCACCGCCATATGCTGTCAGGGCTTGGCAGCCGCGAATGGCACCGCCGCTCATTTGCACAATGCCGTTCCCCCGCACGTAGATGCCACCGCCTCCCTTTTGAATAGGGTTTGGCAACCGGCTCTGGCACTCGGAAACCAGCACGTGGACAAGCACGAGCCTGGCTTCGCCCGAAACAGCAAAGCCTCCAGCTTCAGTGCTGCTGCTGCATGCTGCTACAATGCCACCGACCATCTCGAGAAGGGCTCGTTGCACGTCCAAACCGCCAACGTAATTTGCATGGCACCGCAAGATGCTGCAGTTGACGAGTTTGGCGCCATGACAATTGAACACGTTCCCCGCACCAGCAAAACCAAGTGCAGTAGGATCATTATTAGCCAGCGCCGTGCAATCTTCGATAGTCTGCGATAGTACGCAACGCCGCGTGGTGAGTGTGGGCACAGGGTGTACCAGCGCTGTGAGCGACTATGCAGATGTTCGAGCGTCGGCGCCACGCACGCTGTCCGTGGCCAGCAGGGCCGATCCACCCTCCCCGAGACCAAACCCGCCACCAGCTGCAGTAGCGGTGCAGTTCTTGATCGACGACTGCATCATCCGGACGGAGACGTCACTCTCGAGACACCTACAGTCAGGTTAACACGTGGTAGAGTGACCGACCCTTCAATGCGCATTGGCTCTCGAGGTCACACGTTGCGCCACGGGTCTCTTCCTCTCTTCCCTAGAGGCCACAGGCGGGGCGAGACCAGAGGACTACGTGTGACAGGCTGGAGCGCATCCCGCCACCCCAACGCGCGTGGCAGCGCTCGATGCGGGCGCCCTGCAGCGTGACGTTGGCGTGCTCGTAGGCGAATACGCCGCCACCACAGCTGGGCGTCTCACAGTCCATAACCGTGCTCTCCACCAGCACGACGCTCGCGCCCGTCAGCGCAGTGATCCCACCTATGCTCGTGAAGAAGGAGCGCATGGCGCCCCTTGGCCCATCCGAATGTCTCGGACTCAGGGCCCGGGCTGAGCGCGAAGGTCGGGGCCGCAGGGCCAGAGGGGACGAGATGTTGAACATGCTGGTGCCCACCACCACCGTCCGGCCAACCGCCTGTTGCGACCGAGTCCCGCACGCTACTCCGCTCCATGAGGAGCGAGCTGCCAGCTCCGTGCACGAGCAGGCCACCGCCATTCGTAGCTTTGCCATTGACGACGTGAATGTGTCGCAGCGTGAGGCTCGCGCCGTCGACTACTTCGATGGCGCGGGACATGCCCTCAGCGTCAAGGGTCGCCCCATCGGTGCCGAAGCCCTCGAGGGTCAGGTCAACGCCGCGCACGACGAGCGGCGAGCCGCCGAGGGCGTAGCGGCCAGAAAGACGGACCACGCGCGAGCCCGCCGCGCTCGTGGAGTTGTTTACCGCTGCAATAATGTCGCTGAGCTCCGTCGTCGAGTCGGCCGCCAGCCCACCGGGCGCCAGCGGTGGGAAGAGCGGCTTTGGCAAGCTTGGCGGCGGCGGCAGCGGCGGCGGCTGAGCGGGGGGGGTGTGCGGGCTCAGTGAGGCGAGGCAGCAGCCGGTGCAGTCGCAATCGAGCAGCCTGATGGCATCGCACGGGAAGGAGACGTTGAGCTCCCCGCACGTGTGCGCACGGCCACAAGGGCGGGCGCACACGTCTTGGCTGACGGCAGCGGGCAGCTGGCAAAGCAGCAGGCCGAAGACAGCCACCACCGTTGGCGGTAGCCTCGTCGAGGTCGGCGTGGCGGCCGAGGTCGCGACGGCCTTTGCATGTGCCTCCTCGTCCGCCGCTACTGCATGGGTTATGGGCATGCTGGACCCCCCGCTCCGCGGTAATCTAACCCTTCAACCCTCCAGACGCTGCGCTCGGGGGGGGTACTAACGAGGGACGGCGCATCCTTTATCTCTGGAGAGAGGGCGCAAGGCTTGGCGCGAGACCATTATCCGCGCCCCGCGCTGCCGACGAGAGGCCCCCCAGCCCCCCACGAATCAAGAAACCGGGGCCGGGGCGCGCGGGTGTGTGTACTGTAGAAAAAAGAAAGCCGTAATACAGTGGTACAGAGCACAAAAAATTAAGAGAGAGTGGGAGATTTAGATAATCCTATACTTCCCACATTGTTGCCTCTCCCCGATGCGATGTGCTCTCTTCTATATAATCGTCACACATACACTCAGGGTTAGAAACAGATCACCACAGGCGCAGGAGAGCCTATTGGTCGCACGGCGCGCAGAGCAGCCCGCGCGCCACGCCACGCGGCACGAGCAGCCCGCCGCCTCTCGCCGTCGCGGCGCCCACCACGGCGGTCGGCGGCAGGCCGAGCGCCGCCGCGAGCGCCTTCTTGCGGCGGAAGAGGTCGCGCCCCATGAAGACCAGCGAGGCAGGGCCCGGGTGGCTCGCCAGCGGCTCGAGAGTGAGCCGCCCCGCCACGCCGTTGAACAGCCACCACCCCGGTACCTCGCCGCTGCCGCCGCCGCCGCCGCCGCCGCCGCCGCCGCCGCCGCCGCCGCCCTGCACCGTGAGCTCGGACACATCACTCTCGAGCCGGGAGGTGGCCACGAACGAAGGGGAGAAGTATCCCGGCAGGCCCTGCGCCGCCGCGCCGCCCCCGGCGCGCTTGGCCATCTCGGCCGCCGCCTCGGCAGGGGCGAGAGGCACCACGCCCTTGCTGCGGTAGAGATCGTCGGGCGGCGCCACCTTGAGCATCGCCTCGAGCGCGGCGCGAGATGAGACCCATCCCTGGGGCACGGCGGCGGGCAGCACGTGGAAGGTCTCCGCCTCGGAGGACATGTGGTCCGCCGCGGCGCTGCCTGCGGGGGCGACGCCCAGCTGCGACGAGCGCCAGAGGTGGGCGTCGAGCCCGAAGACGAGTGCCGGGTCGGTGGCCGCCCCCTCTCCGACGGTGCGCACCTTGGGCACGTCCGGCACCAGCTGGTGAAGGTCGTCGAGCGTCAGGTCGACGCGCGCCTCGCCGGCGAGCTCACACTTGTTGAGGAGGACGAGGTCGGTGCACTGCGCCTGCACGCGCGCCGAGGTGGTGAAGTCGGAGATCCGCTCGAAGTTGAGGCAGTCCACCACCGTCACCTGGTTAGGGCAGGCTTAGGCTTAGGCTTAGGCTTAGGCTTAGGCTTAGGCTTAGGCTCAGGCTCAGGCTCAGGCTCAGGCTCAGGGCTAGGGCTAGGGCCAGGGGTAGTACTAGGGGTAGTCACCACGCCGTCGACCGAGAGCAGCTGGGGCAGCTTCTGGATCTCCCACACGAGCGGACCGGGCAGCGCAGAGCCGCTCGCCTCGACGAGGATGCGGTCTGGCTTCATCTCCCACAGCGCGGTGAGGGCGTCGGACAGCTCGCCCACCTTGGTGCAGCAGAGGCAGCCATTGGTCACTTCCTTTACCGAGATGCGCGCGTCGGCGGCGACGGCGGAGTCTACAGCGGCGTCGCCGTACTCGTTCTTCAGCCACGCGCAATTGTACCCCGGCGGCAGCGCGCCGATCAGGGAGCGGATCATCGTCGTCTTGCCGGCTCCGAGATAGCCCGTGATCACTGTCACCGGCACGATGCGCGGCGCCTCGACCTCGGCCTCAGCTCCCGGCAGTGACGGCATTGACGAGGAGGGACTGCTGGAGCTCAACGAGTCGGGAGCGGGCGGCATTGAGTGTCTTGATCTGCTGCCGCTCCTCAGCGTCCTCGCCCTCCTCCTCCTTGCGGGGCGGCGGCAGGCAGTCGAGCAGGGAGTCCACCTCGTCTATCGAGAGGATCACAGGGCCGCGGTTGGGCCTGGGTGTGCATGAGGGCTGTGGAGCTGGAGTGGGTGTTGGACGATGTATAGCCATGCGGCTGCCGTTGCGCAGGGGGCGGTGGCACTATCAGGCAGCCGGAGGCGCCGTGGAGAGCCACTGTGTTGGACGCGCGCGCGTGCATGCGACCTCGCGGGAGCGGAAGGCGAGCTCTGGTGCGCGCTCGAAAAATCGCTCCCTCCCTCGCCGCTCGCCCTCTCCCCCCCTCCAACCAACCCAAACCCTAACCCTAACCCTAACCCTATGGGGCTACTATCCACTTTTCCGCCGCCGCAGTCCGCAATTTCCGTCCCGAAGCTACGTCCTCTATCCGTACAACCACTAAGGCGCTCTCGCACCGGAGGTTATGCCGTCCCCAGCATCGTCGCCACAAAGCAGCACACGCTCACACGCACAAGCGCGCCACGCCACGCCGCACCACATCGCCGACACGCCCCCGCACACCCACGCTGCGCAGAGCCTTTGCATGGGTGGTCTGTTCAGCAAGCCCAAGCCCGTCGACCCCAACTCGCCTCCTACCACAGACAAGAAGCCTTCCACTGACAAGAAAATGGCGACGGTGAAGCGCGCGGCTCTGATCTGCATCGACGGCTGGGGCGTCCGCACGGAGAGCCACGGCAACGCCATCCTTCAGGCCGCCACGCCGGTGATGGATGGGTTCCGTGATGGCTCGGAGGCCAACTGGGGCGTGGTGGCGGCGCACGGCCTGGCGGTTGGCCTGCCCGACGGCGTGATGGGCAACTCCGAGGTGGGTCACCTCACCATCGGCGCCGGACAGGTCGAGTACCAGGACCTCGTCCGCATCAACCTGTGCGTGAGCGAGGGCAAGCTACCGAGCGTGCCCAACCTCGTCGCCGCCTTCGAGAGCGCCAAGAAGGGCAGCGGCAAGCTGCACCTCTTCGGCCTGCTGTCCGACGGCGGCGTGCACTCGCACATCGATCACCTCTTCGCCATCCTCGACGCGGCCAAGGCGGCGGGCGTGCCGCGCGTGCTGCTCCACATGTGCCTGGACGGGCGCGATGTGGGCCCGACCACGGGGCCGACCTACGTGGCTCAGCTCGAGAAGAAGCTGGCCGACCTCGGGCTCGGTGAGATCTCGACGCTCTCAGGCCGTTACTACGGCATGGATCGCGACAAGCGGTGGGAGCGCGTACAGCTCGCGTACGACGTCATGTGCCGCGCGGACGGCCAGTGCGAGAGGCCCGAGGGAACTCTGGCCGACCTCCTCACGGCGAAGCACGCGGCGGGCGAGACGGACGAGTTCGTCAAGCCGGTGGGCGTGCTGGCCGACGGCGGCATCGCCGACGGCGACACCTTCCTTTGCTACAACTACCGCTCGGACCGCGCACGCGAGATGTTCGAGGCCATCTCCACCGAGCCAGCCTTCGAGACGGCCGTCAAGCGGACGCCGGCGCAGTGCTTCAGCTTCACGCAGTACAGCTCCGCATTCACCTCGCCGCAGGTCTTCCCGCCGCAGAAGCTCAAGAATGGCCTCTCCGAGTGGATCTCCGAGCAGGGCCTCACCCAGTACCACGTGGCGGAGACCGAGAAGTACGCGCACGTGACCTTCTTCTTCAACGGTGCGCCGCTACTGTAGTAGCAAGTAGCTAGCAGGCTCGGCACCGCAGGCGGGCGCGAGGAGGAATTCAAGGTGAACCCTAACCCTGACCTGACCCCAACCAGAGCCCAACCCAACCCGAACCTAACCCTAAGCAGGCGGGCGCGAGGAGGCCTTCAAGGGAGAGGAGCGGGAGATGGTGCAATCGCCCAAGGTGGCGACCTACGACCTCCAGCCGGAGATGAACGCGGTGGGCGTGGGCGACGCGATGGTGGCGCAGATCAAGGCGGGCACCCACCCCTTCATGGTGTGCAACTTCGCGCCGCCCGACATGGTGGGACACACGGGCGTCATGGAGAAGGCCATCATCGCCGCCGCCGCCACCGATGCGGAGATTGGCAAGATTGCTGAGGCGTGCAAGGTGCCACCCCTCACCCCTCACACCGCACACCGCACACCGCACCCCGCACCCCGCACCTTGCACTCCGCACCCCCCTCAGGCGGCGGGCGTGGGCCTCTTCATCACCTCCGACCACGGCAACTGCGAGACCATGCTCACCGAGGACAACAAGCCCATCACCTCGCACTCGTGCACGCCGGTGCCCTTCGTCGGCCTGCTGCCCGGCGGCACCAAGTTCGCCAAGCTCGACGGCGGAGTGGCCGACGTCGCGCCCACGATGCTCTCCTTCATGGGGCTGCCCATCCCGCCCGAGATGACGGGCAAGTCGATGCTCTGAGCGGCAGTGGTGGCGGGAGGCACGGCGGAAGATATGGCGGGCGGGAGGTACGGCGGGAGATACGGCGGGAGATAGCGCGTGAGCCGCTCTCTGCTCTCGAGTGGGTTGGCCGCCGCCGGGCCACCGCCGCCGATCGCGCGTGTGAGGATTGCCACGCCCCCCCGGTAGGGCGAGTCGGCCGGAGGGAGGTTGTTGTACGACGCCTGGGTGTTGTCAGGGCTGTTCTGTCATAAAGAGCCTGCTCCAGGCCGCCAAGCTGAGCGCTGTCTTCCCTCTCTCGTGTCAAACTTCTCCACGCGCTCTCGATATGATCGGCTACCAGGCGTACGAGCCTCCCGACGCCCACCAGCGCTACCGTCAGCGCCTCTACTGGCTGCGCACGGTTCCCACGTGGCAAAAGGTGGCGGCAGCCTCGCTGCTCGTGCTGGCGCCGATGGCGCTGACCATGTGGAGCCCTACAGTGCCGCCGGTGCTGCCTGAGGCCGCAGGAGCTGGTGCATTTGTGGCCGCCGCGACGCAGTCGACGCAGTGGCACGGTGTCTCGCTCGGCGGCTGGCTCGTGATGGAGATCAACCCTGCGGTGAAGAAGAAGGGTGACCCTATGGACCTGCGTCCATCGTGGATGTACGACCAGATCGAGGCGAACAGCGAGCTCGACTTCGTGCTCAAGCTGCGCAAGGAGCACGGCGACGCCTACGCCATCCAGACCATGAAGAACCACTGGGACGGCTACATCACCGACGCGCAGCTCGACGCGGCGCAGGCGCTCGGCGTCGACACTGTGCGCCTCATCATCCCAGCCCCAGCCCCAGCCCCAGCCCCAGCCCTAACCCCGACCCCGACCCCGACCCTCACCAGGTGCGCATCCCGCTCGGCTACTGGATCATGGACGCGCCAGTGGAGGGCAGCTCGCCCCTCGAGTACGGCATCAGCCCCGAGGGGTTCGTCACGGGCGGGCTCAACCACCTGCGGCACATGCTGGCCCAGCTCGCGCGGCGCGGCATGGGTGCACTCGTGGACGTGCACGCGCACCCGTGCAACAGCGCCTGCGTCTCCGATGGCCAGTACTGCGCGACGACGCTCGCGTTCGCGCCCACGGGTGACGGCATCGGCGACATCGGCAACGGCGGGCTCGGTGGCATACGCGACATAGCGCGTTGCGGGGGTGGATCGTACAAGACCTCACGCAAGCCCAGGACGGGCGAGGCGACATGGGGTGACGTAGGAGTCAATGCGGTGGACCAGCTCTCCGCATGGCTCGCCGCGCTGCCCCCCTCGGAGCAGGTCGCACCCTAACCTCAACCCTACCCCCAACCCTGACCCCAACCCCTACCCCTACCCCTAAACCTGACCCCAACCCCTACCCCTACCCCTACCCCTACCCCTACCCCTTACCCCTTACCCCTC
>MDSY01057599.1_pt1 | contig 15835 bp, 18 predicted proteins | sample 811131 | NCBI WGS metagenome assembly MDSY01 (sample SAMN05326643, study PRJNA326480) | marine metagenome | isolation source: seawater | place: Atlantic Ocean: South West | collected 2010
ATTTTTACAGCTGTTATTTTTTGTATAATCATAGGAATACCTTTAGGAATTCTTTCTTCTAGAAGTAAAACGTTCGAAATAATACTGAGGCCGATATTAGATGTTATGCAAACTATTCCAAGTTTTGTATATCTAATTCCTGTAGTTATGCTTTTTGGAATAGGCTTAACACCTGGTGTGGTGGCTACAATTATTTTTGCATTACCTCCTATTATAAGACTTACGAATCTTGGTATTAGACAGGTAGGAAAAGGGTTTAAAGAAGCTGGATCAAGTTTAGGATTAACAAAACTATTAATTTTAGTAAAAATTGAAATGCCTCTAGCACTTAAAACAATAATGGCAGGTATTAACCAAACATTGATGTTGGCTCTTTCAATGGTTGTTATAGCAGCGTTAATAGGAGCTGGTGGATTAGGCTTAACAGTCTATGTTGCTTTGGGAAGATTAGATATCGGATCGGCTGTCATTGGTGGAACAGCTATTGTTATATTGGCTATAATTTTAGATAGAATTACTCAAAAAATTATCAAAGTCTGATAGTAGTTTTGCTAAAAAACTATCAAATAATTCTCTTTTTATCCTAATAAAAATTAAAAAATATTGTTTTTTTTACTTAGCAAAATAAAAAAATTAGTGTACATGGCAACTAGTAGAAAGATATGACATATAAAGAATTTTTAGAATTATTAGAAGAATTGCAGCTAGACTTAGATTCGGCTTCTGAAGCGTTGGACTTAGAAATTTCTGACATTGAAGCATGGGAAGAAGAAGATGAAATTCCGAAGTCAGCTGAAAAATGGATAAAAAAAGAAAAAGTTGAGTTTGCGACTCTAAATAATACTAACGAAGATAATGATTTTGAAGATGAAGAAAATGAAGACTTAGACGAAGATGAAGATGACGATTTAGACTTAGATAGCGAAATAGTCGAAGAAGAGAAATAGTTTTATTTTATTTCTAGATTTGGTAACTTTTTAATTTTTTCATTAAAAACATATTTTTCAAAAAATAAATTAAAAATTTGATAGATCTTAAACATCACTAAAGAAATTAATAAGCTAAAGACAACTCTTGCAATAATAACTCCCGAAAAATGCCCACCAACAGCTAACATCAATAGAGTATCTTCAATAATAGCGTGAATAAGATTGATCATTAAAATTGAGAGAAACACACTCTGTTTATCAATCTTTGCAGAATTAACTTCCTTAATTAAAATTCCCCCTCCGAATTGCAGTCCAATAGTCATACCTACAATAATAATATTCATTGATGACTCGCTGATACCAAAAAATCTTAATGGTGGGGCTAATATTTTTTTTAAAAAACTTTCTATACCTATAACTTTAAGAAATTCTAACATTGTAACAAGCGCTGCCACAATAATAAAAATATAAAATAAATAAAATATTTGATCTTTTAGCCAAAGCCATAAACCTGGTTGTGGTGCTTCTAATGTAAAAGAGGTTATAAATGGTTCTTGTAGATAATTAAACTTGCTATAAATTAAGTTTAAAACCCAACAAGCCAAAAAAGCTGAGGCCAGCCTATAAAGGCAAGTAAATATAAAAGAAACACCAGCTGATCTTGATATCGCTGATTCTACTAAAAGATTATGAGCGAACAACATAGCAACAGTTAAAATTGTAATTTCAGCAACACTTACATCTAGTCCTGGAAGAATATTTATAAACAAGATTAAAGCTGCATAAATATTAATCACAATGGCTGTGACCCAAATAATACCTAGTTCTGAAGGTAAACCAATCAATCCCATTAAGGGTGCAAATGCTTTAGTAATTTGATCAACTATGCCTACAATTTCTAATAACTTAATAATAAAAACGAAAGGAATTAAAATTTTATATAATGGTATCGTTACATCTTTGATTTCTAAAAGGAGTTTTTTAAAGAACATAATAAATATAGTAATGAGTTAATTTTATTTGATACTTTTGATATCACCCTTAAAATTGGCTGAGGTAAAAACACCACCCTGAAAAAGTAAAGCCATTTTATCTTTGTGTTCATTTTTAGTTAATAAATGAGAATTAAATTTGTCCGCACTATCTACAGGCCTATAGCCAAGCTGGTGGGCACGTGAATTGTTCCACCATGTTTTTTTATTTTTCGATGCCCCATAAACAATTTCATGATGAATAGCTTTATGTTTAATCCCAATATCAACTAATTGGGTAAGGTCGTTGTAACTAATCCAAGTTGATGTGTGTCTTCTATCTTCCGGAACTCTCAAACATGATCCAATTCTAATACACATAGATTTGATATTAAATTTATCTGCATAAAATCTAGATAACTCTTCTCCAAAAGCTTTGCTTAAACCATAGTGACTATCTGGTCTTTGATTTGAGAACTCGTTCAACTTTGATGTTCTTCTGTGAAAACCGATAGCATGGTTAGAGCTTGCAAAAATTATTCTTTTCACTTTGTTTATTCTTGCCGCCTCAAAGAGATTATAAGTACCAATAATATTATTTTGTAAAATATTAGATTGTGTATCTTCAACAGGTATAGCGCCAAAGTGAACAATGGAATAAATTCCTTTGGTCATTTTTATAGTTGCCTTAAAATTTTTTAGATTAGCCAATATAAATTTTTGATTTTTATCTATTTTTTTTTTTTTTAGGTCTGTACCTACAATATTCTTATAACCAAGATTTGATAAAGAATTAAAAAGCATTCCACCTAAGTGACCAGAAGCTCCTGTTACTAAAATTTTTTTATTCATATTTTTTATTTAAATTTTGCTCCTTTAATATTTAAATCAACCATATAAAAAGAGGTGCTAGCGGTAATAAATAATTTATTTCCTTCTAAGCCACCAAAATCAACATTAGATACTAATTCTGGTATTTTAATATAACCGATTTGTTCGCCAGAAGCATCGAAACAGCCAACTCCTTTTCCGCAACTAGTCCACAGATTGTTATCTTCATCGAACCTGAAGCCGTCAAATACATGCTCTGGATCTGATTTTGCAAATTCAATTGGTTTTGATATTTTTAAATTTTTATCAATTTCATATCGCCTGATATATTTGATATCACCTGTATTTGAAATAAATAGTTGAGATTCATCAAGAGAAAACGCAATGCCGTTAGGTCTCTCCATGTCGACAACTATAGCTTCTAATGATTTCGTTTTTGGATCATATTTAAAAACGTTGCATCCACCGTACATCATCTTACCTGGGAACCCTTCTACTCTTTTAGGGTTAATAATTCCATAAGGAGGATCTGTAAAAAAAATAGTTCCATTTGAGTGAACACAAACATCATTTGGTGAGTTTAATCTTTTTTCATTATACTCATCTGCAATCAAAGTAATAACACTATTTTGATCTGTGGTAGTAACTCTTCTTGCTCCATGCTCACATGTTACTAGATTACCTTGATTATCAGTTGTGTTTCCGTTTGAAAAATTTGAAGGTGACCTAAAAATTTCAACTTTGTTAAAATCAAAACTTAGCATTCTGTTGTTTGGGATATCACTCCAAACAACTTTATTTAATTTTTTTAGGTAACATGGTCCCTCTGTCCAAATACTTCCTGTGTGAATTTGTTTTAGATTAAGATTTTTGGTATACTCTGCAAATTTTTGTTTATTCATTTTAATATTATTATCATTCGCATGGTTTAAAAAAAAGAGGTTATCCTTTTTTATGTTTGTTTAATTTTTTGACTTTCTGTTCTAAGCTGCCCACAAGCACCTAAAATATCATTTCCTCTTGATCTACGTATAGTTGCTATATAACCAGAATCTTGAATGATTTTACCAAATTTTTCAATTTCTTCTCTTTTTGTCGCCAGATATTGAACTCCGGGCCAAGCGTTGAATTCTATAAGATTAACCTTGCATGGAAATTGAGCCATAAGTTTAATTAATTGTTTTGCACATTCCTGACTGTCATTGATACCCCTGAGCATTACGTATTCTAAAGTTATTTTTTCTTTAACAACTGAACTATAGAATTTGCACTGTTTAATTAAATCTTTAATTTTAAATTTTTTATTTATAGGCATAATCATCTCTCTTATATCGTCGGTTGGAGCATGAAGAGATAAAGCCAAATAAGTTCCTATCTCATTTGCTGCGTCTGGTATTTTATTAGCTATACCAGCGGTTGAAACAGTTATTTTTTTTGGACTAAAGTTTAAGCCTTCTTTGTCTTTAAGTATTTCAACTGCTGTTTTAACATTTTCATAATTATAAAAAGGTTCGCCCATACCCATAAGTACAATATTAGTTATTTTTTTTTGTTCATCCCAGTCATTAATCTGTTCTTTAGCAATTATTACTTGGTTTACTATTTCTGCAAAGCTTAAATTTTTTACCAGCCGTTGTGTTCCCGTGTGACAAAATCTACAATTTAAAGTGCAACCCACTTGTGAAGAAATACAAAGCGTTGCTCTAGTTTCTTCTGGAATATATACACACTCAACTTCATTGCCATCAAAAAGTTTAATCAACCATTTTATGGTTCCATCACTTGAAGTTTGTGTATTAACAATTTTTGCTCTCTTTACATTTATTAAGCTATTTAGTTTATCCCTAAGTTCCAGAGGAAATGTAGTTAGATTCTTAATTTCAAAAGAACCTTTTTTATAAACAGACTGCCATATCTGTTTGCTACGCATAGAGACTTTATTTTCATCAATTTTTAAGTCTTTAATTAGAAAATGTTTTAAGCTTTTAAAACTAAAATCAAAAAAATTTTTTTGGATCATATTACTGTAGAATATAGATTAATATCTTGATTGTGTATACTTTGTACATTTGCTAGACATGTCAATGTTTTTACAAATAAAAAAAATTCCTAGGCTGTCTTGGAGTTCAAAATCTCCAAGAAATCTAAAACCTTCTTTTAAAACTCTTTTTTTATTGTGCTTTGGTTTAGTAATATTTGGTTTTGGAGAAGGTTTGTTGATTATTTCAACTATTGGTGCATCACCTTGGAATGTCCTGCATCAAGGTCTTGCTTTAAACCTGGGTTTATCTGTTGGCTCCTGGGCTTTTCTAATAAGTTTAATAGTTTTATTGTTTTGGTTTTTTTTAGATGAAAAAATAGGAATGGGTACGATATTAAATTTTATTATAATTGCGATTTTGATTGATGTAACGATATTTTTTTTTAAAGCACCAGAACTTTGGATTAACCAGTTTTTATTATGCATAATTTCAGTGTTAATGATTGGTCTAGGAAGTGGGATATATTTAATAGCAAGGTTAGGTCCTGGACCTAGGGATGGATTGATGACTGGCCTACAAAAAAAAACAGGTTTTTCTATTGCGTTTATCAGAGGTACTATAGAAATTATTGTAGTTTTATGTGGGTGGTTATTAGGTGGTACAGTGGGTTTAGGTACTCTACTTTATGCTTTAGGTATTGGGCCTGCAGTAGCTTTTGGCTTAAATATAGTTAAAAAAACTAGTAGTTAATTTTGGGTTTTATAGTCAGAAAATTGTAGATCATAATGATTTTTTACGGTTAATTATAGAAAAATAAAATACTGTATAAAATCTATATAGAATATTTTCTGTATAAATTTCTTACAGTACATTATGCTGTATTTAAATGGATAAACAAAAAGAAAGAGAAAAGAGAATATACTCTAAGCTAAATATAAAAAAACTTCCGTTTGACCTAGGGGAAAAAAATTTTAAAATTTTAGGAAATGCTGTATCGTTGGTATTTCGTGAAATTCATAACAATCAAGTTGAGAGTCCACAATTAAAATGGGTTTTTTCAACTGTAAAAAGATTTAAAATATTTCTTGAAATATTTTATGCAAATGAACAAGGTCAGGAAATTTACAAAGAAGAGATAGCTAAAAAAGTTCCTGAATATTCCTACAAAACAATATCTAAAATTATTGACGATGGACTCGCAAAAAGAATTTATATAGCTTTAGAACCAGATGGTGAAACTGGTACAGATGCTAAAATAAAGAACATAAGACCATCAGAAGAATTAATGACCGATTTTCTTAATTGGTCTATAAATATTTTTGAGTTATTAAATAATACTATAAAAAAAAATAAAACCTAAGATTGAACTTAATTTATTTTTTTTATATAAAATTTTACTGGGAATATCTGGTGATAATATAGTAAGTAAAGTCTATTCAAATTACATTTTTTATTTATATTAGTTGATAAATATACTAGTTAATTAATATACAAAAATTTATGAAATATAATAAACCTTTAAAATTATTAAAAAAATTACCTAATAAACTTAAAAATTTCTATATTAAAAATTCTAAATTTTCTCTTAAAATTACTAATAAATCTAAGAATAAAGAAAATTTTGATCCCGTAACAAATTTAGATAAAGGTTTTGAGAGATTTATAAGAAATATTATTGTCAAACAATTTCCCGGAGATGCTATTTTAGGTGAGGAATTCTTGGAAAAAAATTCTGATAACGACTACAAATGGTTCATTGATCCTATTGATGGAACAAGAGCTTTTATGATTGGGGCTCCAACTTGGTCAAATTTAATTGGATTAACTCATAAAAATCAATCTATTTTAGGTTTGGCAAATTTTCCAGATTTAAATAAATATTATATAAATGATCAAAAAAAATCTTACCTAATAAATAATAAAAAGACTGTTTTAAAAACTTCTAAAGAAACTAATTTAAAAAAATGTATGGTCATAGGTCATTTGCACGAATGGATCTTCTTAAAAAAATATAATAAAAAAATAAAAAAAGTTATATCATCAGTATCATATTTTGGTGCTGCAACTTTTGATGCGTTAAATTTTTGTTTACTCGCAGAAGGAAAAGTGGATGCAGTAATCGAAACCAATCTTAAACCTTTTGATATAGTTCCTCTTATTTCTATAGTTGAAAAAGCAGGAGGAATTGTTACCACTTGGAATAATAGATCTGCAATACAAGGAGGAAATATATTGGCTACTTCTAATAAGAAAATACACAATAAAATTATAAAAATATTGAAATCTTCAGATTAAAGAATTCTAATTTAATAATTTACTATCTTTAGATAGGTCAGCTCTAATTGATGAAAGAACAATTAAAATTAAAAAAGGAACAGCAACTAAATTCATTGTCTTCCAACTTGTTAGACTCAACATATATCCTGCTGATAAACTAGCTATAGCTTGAGTTGAAAAAACTAAGATATCGTTAAATCCTTGTGCTTTGAATTTTTCATCTTCTCTGTAAGATAAAACAAGCAAACCGGTTCCTGATAGATATAAAAAATTCCATCCTATTCCTAGGAAAATTAAAGAGAATAAATAGTTAAAAAAAGAAGCTTGTAAAAAACTTAATAAAATTGTTAAAATAAAAAAAGTTACGCCTGCATAAATTATTATACTATGCCCAAATTTTCTTAATAAATTTCCTGTTATTAAAGATGGTAAAAACATACTAACAATATGCAATTGAATAACAATACTAGTTTTGTTTAAGCTATAATTTTCTATAACATGCATATTAATAGGTGTTGCTGTCATTAAAAATGACATCACTGCATATGCAAACGCTGCGGCTACAACTGCTTGTAGAAATCTAGGTTGTGAAATAAGCTCAAAATAATTTCTTCCATTATATTCTTTGGAGATTGCTGGCTCTAATTTTGGAGTATAAAAACTTAAAAAAATTACAGGTATAAATGTTAAAATAGCTAGTGATAAATAAGATCCAACAAATAAATGCCCAGGTATTAAGTTTTTATTAAAGTTGGCAATATTAGGACCAAGGAGTGCTGAGAAAATTGTGGCTAACATTATAATTGAAAGTGCTTTTGGTATTAAAGATTTTTCTACACTTTCAGCAGCAGCAAAACGGTATTGGTGAGTAAAAGACATTCCACAACCAATAAGAAAACAAGACAAAGAAAATAAATAAAAATTTTTATCCCACACAGCGTAGGCTGCTAATAAAACCGAAAAAGAGCCAAAAAGTGCGGCATATAAAAATCCAGCTTGTCTCCCAATTCTGCTCATAATTTTAGCAGCAAAGAAGGAGAAGAAAGCAATTCCCACTATCATTAATGAAGTTGGTAAAGTTTGAAGGGATTTTATAGGACTTAAAGTGCTTCCGATAATACCACTTAAAAAAACGTTTACTGGAGCTGGTGTAAAACTAAATATTTGACTTGCAGTAATAATCCAAAGATTTTTATTCATTTTAAAATAAATTAGAGTATTTTGCCTAATAACATAGTTTAAATTAATATACAAAATTAATGATGAGTAAAAAAACAATAGGTATATCGATTGCTCTTTTTGGGGTGCTTATTTTTTTTTCTAACGAGGAATATGCCTGGATCATGTCTGCTGTTCTCTTGGGTGTTGGTAGTGGAATATTTTTTTGGAAAGATTAGACTAATTTACCAAAAAATAGATGAAAAGGTATCTACTAGTTTTTCCAATAGTAACTAAAATTAAAAATAAAAAAAAATTCACTCTTAAAATGCCTGCTATAAAAGTAAGTGGATCACCAATTACTGGTATCCATGCAAACAATAAAGACCAAACTCCAAATTTATTAAACCTTTTAGAAGCATTTATGATTACATCTTTTTTAAAAGGAAACCACTTTTTGTTGATGCAACTAAACAAATAAAAACCTAACACCCAATTAAAAACTGAGCCTAAAATATTCCCTAAACTTGCAGTTACTATAAGTATAAATGAACTATGGTTGCTTGTACTCAGCAAGCTTGCTAGAGTTAGTTCACTTGATATTGGAACTATAGTAGCTGCTAAAAAAGATATTAAAAGAAGAGAAACGTAAGTAGTCATTTTTTTTTATAACTAATACAAATTAGGTTATCAAAAAAAATTAATTTTTTTTGATATTTTTTTTTAATTTCTTTTGATCCATTTTTTAAATCATTATTTGACAGACTTAACAGACACGAAGTAAATCTATTTTTAATCATTTGAAGATATAAATCTCTGAATATTTTTACCTTAAACCTAAAATAGTTAACTGTATATTTTTTAAAATTAGATTTGATTAAATTTAAGATTACCTCGTCTTTCTTTAAACTTTTTATGAGCCTTGATTTAAAAACTTTAAATAAAGGCCAATTATTTTTTTTTGGCTCTAGAGACATAATTATAATTTTTCCTTTCGGATAAAGTTTTTTTTTTGAAAAATATAATATTTTTTTAATTTCTGTAATTTTAAAAAAATGAATAGACTGCTTGAACAAAATAAGATCAAAGTTTTCTTTCGTTTTTTCTAAATATTTTAGGGCATTAATTTTGGTAAACCTTATTTTTTTTGCAACATCTTTGTGCCCAACAATATCAATACCTAGAGGTAAGTTTTTTATTTGATGCTTTTTTGCTAAAGTAGAAATAATTTTTCCACGTCCGCACCCAATATCTAAAATTTTTATTTCTTTATTAAATTTAATTCTTTTTTCCAGAAAATTAATTATATTTGAGATATATTTAGGTGAAGATAGCCAGGTTTTTTTGTCCCAATTTTTTAAATTTTTCATTATTTAGTTTATTTAAATGTTATTCTACTTAGTGAAGATTCTTTTTATATATTAATGATTGAATAATTTAAACAATCAGTTAGTTTACAAAATATAATGAGTGCTCACAGAACAAACATACCTAACTCTTTAAATGAACAATGGATGCCGTTTTCTTCTAATCGTGACTTTAAGAAAAACCCAAGACTGATTACAAGTGCGAAAGGTATGTACCTGAAAACACATGACGGCAAGACATTGATTGATGCAAGCTGTGGTTTATTTTGTAATCCACTAGGTCATGGTAGAGAAGAAATTGCAGAGGCAGTAGGTAAACAATTGAGAGAGTTAGACTACGTTCTACCTTTCAACCAGGGATATGGTGGTTCATTTGAACTCGCGACAAGAATTGCAAAACATACACCTGAAGATTTAAATAAAATTTTTTATACAATTTGTGGTTCAACAGCAGTAGAATCAGCAATTAAAATCTCTATGGCATATCATGCCGCTAACGGTGATAAGAAAAGATTTAGATTTGTGGGTCGTGATAGAGGATACCATGGGATGAATATAGGTGGTTTGTCTGTTGGGGGTTTTAATAATTACAAAGAGATGTGTCAAAATGTTTTGATGCCAGGTGTTCAACACATGCGTCATACCCTTTTACCTGACCATAAATTTATAAAAGGACAACCTGATACAGGGGTTGAATTAGCTGACGATTTAGAGTTGATTGCAAATAAGTATAAAGGTGAAATAGCAGCATGTATAGTAGAACCAATTGCTGGTTCAACAGGAATTTTGGTTCCACCTAAAGGTTATCTAAATAGGCTAAGAGAAATTTGTGATAAACACGGTATCCTTTTAATTTTTGACGAAGTTATTACTGGCTGGGGTAGAACAGGGTCACCTTTTGCAGCCCAGGAATTTAATGTCACTCCTGATATTATGACATTGGCAAAAGCAACAACAAATGGAGTGATCCCAATGGGTGTTGTAGCTACTCGAGATAGAATATATGACACTGTTGTAAATTCCACTCCAGAAGGTGTAATTGAATTATTTCATGGTTATACTTATTCAGGAATACCTGCGGCTGTTGCTGCAGCTTTAGCTGTTCAAGATATATTTGAAAAAGAAAATATATTTAATAGAGTAAAAGAAATTATTCCTTATTTCCAAGAAGCTTTACATTCATTAAAAGATTTGGAGTGCGTGGAAAATATTCGAGGTTATGGTCTATTAGGTGGAGTAGATATTAGAAAAAAAGATAAACCCGGAAAAGCAGGTTTTCAAGTTTACAAAGCTTGTTATGAAAATGGAGTAAATTTTAAAGCAACTGGTGATGCTTTAGTCCTCGCACCTCCTTTCATCTCTGAAAAAAAACATATAGATGAAATGTTTGATAAAATCAGAAAAGGAATTAATCAATACATGAAGTATTGATATTAGCTTTTAATACCACACCTAGTAAGCATCTGTAGCATTGTAACTACTAGAAAAAAATACTGTATTAAAGTTATTGACTCAAACCACGTAAATCAATTTAATAATTAATATGAGTATTAAACAGCGAACAGCTTACGATCTAAATACAGAACAATTTAAATACCTAAAAAGAGAAGAGATTATTAAGTCAAATAGAGTAGATATTAATGATTTAAATAAAAGACTAAACAGAACTAGACGATCTAATTTTTATACTACTGTTTTGATTTCTACGCTTTGTTTATCTTGTTTGTTTTTTTTAATAATAATTAGTATCAAGTTTTAGAACTAATCGCTCTTATACAAATAAAATAAAATTCACTAAAAAGCTTAGATACTTTTTCCGTTATTTCTCTTGAAATCAAATCCTCTGAAATAGTATTAGGAATTAGATAATATCTCTTAGAATTTTTATCTTGTAAAATTACTTTCATTTTAACTAAATGTTCAAGCTTTCGAACACACGTGGCTCTTGGGATGCTGGTGATTTCTGCTATAGAGGTTGCACTTATACTTTCACTTATAAAATTCTTAAGTAAACTTGGATTATCAAAAAAGTTTTTATGAGATATATTTTTTCTTTTTAATTTTGCTGCATATAAATACAAAACTTGTAACAATATAAGTATAAGTTCAAGATCCTTAAATTGTTTACTCCATAGTCTGAGAGATCCAAGTTGTGCGTCTAAAAAATGAAACCAATAAAAACTAAACTTTTTTTTTATCTCTTTTTTTACTTCCTCTTTTGAAATAGAAAAATCTATTTTTTTACAAACAAAACTTATTAATTTACAAACTTCTTCAATTTCTGTATCAATTAATAAATTATAACTTTGTTTGTATTGTTCGCTGGGCAACCATCTAATACATCTATTATTTTTATTGAGCACCTTTTGTTTTATAAGATGTAAAATTTTTCTTCTTGTGGTCTCTTTGGGCAGAAGCGTACTTTCTGCAATCTTGATTAAAGATTTGTTTTGTGTTTTAGTTTCGTGATGGTTTTCCCAAAATTTCTCATAACTAATATTAAAATTAAGATCATAATCTTTTTTTCTTAAAATATCTTGGTGAGTTTGTTTTGCAAAATACAGAACAAGATTACCATTATCGATACCTTGATATCTGACATGTAAGTTAGTTAAAAATTTAGACTGAAACTCTATAAATAAATATTGATACTCAATCCAGTCTTCTAAAATCTTATTCTCTATATTCTTTACCAGCGGTAATTGCATAATATTTTAATTATGATTTCTACTGTTCATTTTGGGTACATAAAACTTAAATTAATTAGAAGTCAACAATCAATAACAGTAATCTTACTTAAGTTGTTTACTTACAGTTTTTTAAATGAGAAAAAATTTGAAGAAATTAAGATGAATGCCAGAAAGTTTCTAATTAAAAAGAGAATATAACAATATTCCACCAACTAAAAAAAGAATAGTCCCAAATGTCAGAAGATCTTTTCTTTTTTCTGATCTTCTTTCAACTCGTATTCTTTTTATTAAATGGTCAATATTAGGCCTCGTTGCCATTGGTTTTTTATTGGGATGGCTTTCGCTGATTTCTATTGAAGAGTTATTTTCTTTAAGTTGTGTAGTCATGCTATAAAATATAACAATTAATAGTTGATAAAACTCTTACTGATTAGACCAAAATGGGTCGTAATATGCTCTGGTACACACCAAAATGGGTTTTAAACAACTCTACTTCCGTATATCATGATTTTATTAATTAGATCAAATGTATTTTGAAAAAATATAAAAATATAATTATTAGTATCGACAAACACTTAGGTTCTCTCACTATTAATAGAAAAGAAGAAAATAATTCTTTAAACATTGAAACTTCTAAAGAAATCTACGAAGGTCTAAGTGAGTTAGAAGCAAATTCTTCTACTAGAGTTATTTTAATACAAGGAAACCAGAAGTTTTTTTCCCCTGGCGCTGACATAAAAGAACTTGAGGGTCTAAATACGGATTCTGCAAAATCAAAAAATCTCTTTGGCTATTTTGATAAGATAAAAGAAATTAAGATTCCAATTGTAGCGGCAGTTGAGGGGTACGCTTTAGGTGGGGGTATGGAACTTGCTTTATTATGCGATATTATTATTGCATCTAGAGAATCTAAATTTGGTCAGCCTGAAGTTAACTTAGGATTGTTACCAGGTATTGGTGGAACACAAAGATTAAAAAACTATCTTGGTAAATATAATGCTAACTTACTTTGTATGACCGGAGAAATTATTTCTGGTCAACGAGCCTATGAACTTGGTTTTGTAAGTATTTTACTAGACAAAAATAATTTTTCGACGGAAGCAATAAAAATTACGAATAAAATAGCTCAAAAACCTAAATCTAGTTTAGTTGAAATTAAAAAATTAATCAGCGATAATTTAAATATTGATGATACCTTAAAACAAGAAAGACATTCTTTTTATAAATTATTAAATAGTGAGAATGCGAAAATAGGTATAACTTCTTTTTTAAATAAATTAAAACCTGAATGGAAAGATTAAACTTTTTTACTTAGTTCAAATTCAATAAATAAAACTCCAAAAATTATTATTGCAATCATTCCCATCACTCTCGCTGGTTCAACTGTTGTGCCAAATATTAATAGTCCAAGAATAGATGACCATACAAGTTGCGAATATTGAAAATTTGCAACGAAAGAAAGATTAGACAGCTGGATTGCATAGACAAGGATTAAATGCGAAATGAAGCCAAAAACCCCAAGCGTTACAAGTCCAAGCCATATCAGGTTTGACTCTATGGCGTTCCAGTGACTAAAGCTATAAATAGAAAAAATAATACTACCCACTAAGCCACTATAAAAAACAGCAACAAATGGCTCCCTGTTATTTGAAATTAATTTAGTAAAAAATTGATAAAGTGACCAACAAATTGGGATAAGAAAGGGAAAGGCAATCTTAACTGACATCACTTTCATACTGGGCCCAAGTGTATAAACAATAGCTATAAAGCTCAGAACCATTAAAATCCAACCAACCAAGCTCAGATTATCTTTTAAAAATATTGCGGAAAGCAAAGCTAAAATTAACGGTGCGGTAAAAAAAAGAACGTATATGTCTACTAACGTAAAAAGTTTTAAAGCATTGAACATTAAAAAAGTTGCAAAAACGAGAAGAGCTGATCTTACTAGCTGAATTTTAAAATTTTTTTTTAAGTCTAGTTTTGGCTTAAAAATGGCAAAATAAATTAGCATAGCTAGTAGGTGAAAAAAATATCTGCCCCAAACAAGTTGGCTTACTTCTATGTACTGGGTCATATATTTAGATAATGTGTCCATAGCAACAAATAAGAAATATGCTGATGAGGCTAATAGTATGATTATAAATGTAGGTAATTTTTTGGCCTGCATTACATTACAACGCCAACTTGCCACGGATTGAATTCTTCATCTCCATAACCATTATTTTCACTTTTAGACTTGTGGCCTGAGGCAGTTTTTAAAATTAGCTCAAAAACTTTTTGCCCTACTTGTTCCACTGTTTCTTCGCTATCAATAATTGTCCCACAATTAATATCCATATCTTCATGCATTTTATTAAACATCGCAGTATTTGTTGCTAGCTTTAAACTAGGTACTGGCTTACAGCCAAAACAAGAACCTCTTCCTGTTGTAAAGCAAATGACATTAGCTCCTGAAGCTACTTGACCAGTTATGGAAACAGGATCATAACCGGGTGAGTCCATAAAATTAAAACCTTTATTCTTTAAGGGTTCTGCATAACTTAAAACATCTTTAAGAATTGAATTGCCTCCTTTTGCAACTGCACCTAAAGATTTTTCAAGTATAGTTGTTAGACCCCCTTTTTTATTTCCAGGTGCAGGATTATTATCCATCGAACTATTATTGATAGTTGTATAGTGTTTCCACCATTCAATTTTTTTTATCAATTTTTCGGCTACCTGTTTGTTGGTAGCTCTATTAATTAATAAATGTTCTGCACCATAAATTTCTGGAGTTTCAGATAAAATTGAGCTTCCTCCATTTTTTACAAGAAGGTCTGCAGCTACACCCAGTGATGGGTTAGCGGAAATACCTGAATAACCATCAGACCCTCCGCATTGTAACGCTAATGTTAAATGATGTGTAGCTTGAGGAGTTCTTTTGATTTTATTAGCTTCTATTAGCAAGTCTTGAATTTGCCCAAAAACTTTATCGACAATTTTTTTAGTGCCTCCCTCATCTTGAATGGTTAAAAAATTAATACGATTATGTTTCTTCATAGAATCTGAAAATAAATTTATTTGTGCGGACTCACAGCCTAGGCCAATAACAAAAACATGTGAAAAGTTAGGGTGATTTTTAAATCCATCAATTGTTCTTTGAAATATTTGCATTCCTTCACTGGCGGTATTCATTCCACATCCTGTTGAGTGAGTAATCGGTACAATTCCATCAATATTTGGGTAATTTTTAAGGATATTGCTATACTTTATTTTTTCAGCAATCATCTTACTTACTGTAGCTGAGCAGTTCACAGTACTAATAATACCGATATAATTTCTAGTTGCTACATCTCCATTTTCTCTAAGAATACCATCAAAAAATAAATCACTTTTCTCAGTTGTTATATTTTTTTTTTCTGTAATAGCAAATTCTCTGTTAAATTCCTTAAATTCTAAATTATGAGAATGAACATGTTCTCCAGGCTTTATACTTTTTGATGCAAAACCGATGATTTGATCATATTTAATTACCGGTTCTCCCTTATTGATAGTTTTTAAACAAATTTTGTGGCCAAACGGAATTGGGTCAACGCTAACAATGCCTTGTCTTTCTATTTTTGTTTGAGGATCTATTATAAAAGGAGCAAC
>MDSY01056410.1_pt1 | contig 15834 bp, 10 predicted proteins | sample 811131 | NCBI WGS metagenome assembly MDSY01 (sample SAMN05326643, study PRJNA326480) | marine metagenome | isolation source: seawater | place: Atlantic Ocean: South West | collected 2010
CAGTAGTAGTGCTGCTCGTAACGATCGTACTGGTGTACTTGTACACAATTGATTCGTACGCCATCTCCGCGGCGACCTTTGCAGTAAACTTTTCCGTGACGAGCTTCTCGGCGGAGCGCACAGCTGTGTCTCGCTTCGCACCGTCCGCCATCATCTGCGCCTCTTCGAACCGCAAAACGGCCTGCTCTGCGGCTTTCTTGGCTTGCGCCACCGCGGCGCGTGCAGCCACCACGTCTGGTTTGTTCATCGCGATTTCCATCGCGCGCTTGGAATCCGTAGAGCGTTTGCGTTCGGCGAGTTCCATGGCTTTGCCCACGGCGCCGGTTTCAATCGTTCGCAACGCTCTGACTGTTTCCGGGCCCGCGGTCAAACCGGCTTCAACTCTCCACCCGTCGATCCAGTCCTGCGCGTCTTTGCTGTTATTCGCAGCGTCACGCTTGGCTTTCGCCGCTTCAAGGCGTTTCTTAGCGCGCAAAGCGCCCGCGTCCGTGACCCGCTTGGGGAGCTCCACTAAAATAATCAGAAACTTGATCAACACGGGCTTCGCGTTTTTGAACCCGCCCACCACGCCGAAGGACAGCAGGTACACGATCGCCGCGATGTGCGCGCCCAGCAGTGAGCTATACTCGCTGTTCACCACGTACAAGTTCAAACGCATCTGCCCTGTGCTTTGCAGCATCGTGGAGATACCTGAGAAGAGGGACAATAAGTTTGGGGCAGCGCCGATCAGGACGGCGAGAATCGCGCGCACGTGCACGCCGCCTTGGTACCAGTACCGGTCCTCTCGTGTGGAACACTCCGGGTCGCTGGCCCAGTCCGCGGGCGGGACTTTGAACAGCTCTGTGGTTTGAATGGAGCGACTCTGCGTGACCCAAAAATCCGCGAGCATCACGCCGATCGCAGGCGCCACGAGAAGCGACCCGACGCCGATGACCCACGACGACGCCGCGATGACTTGCTGCCACGTCATCGCGAACGGCGCGGCCAGCAGCGCCGCGGCGGCGAGCACGACCGAGGCGAATTTCCCGGACATGGGTTTAATCGCGCGAATTGACGCGATGGGACCCACGCTGGACGCGACGCTGTTCGTGACCAAACACGCGGCTAACACCACGGGGAGGCACACCATGGCGGGCGCGGACGCGACGCCCGACCCGGCGATCGCCGCGAGACCGGCGAGGAAGGGTAACCACAGGGCTTGGGCTTTAAGGAAAGACGTGACGTTCACCGCACGCCGGGCGTAATCAGGCAGCATCGCGGAAAGGGTAAACCAAACCCCGGTGGTGAGCACGGCGTGCGCCCAAAACTCGGGCGGAATCGGCGTCGGCGACGTAACCCCCAACGCCGCGGCTTCGGCGATGCCTTCGAACACGGTTTTGCCCGCGAGGCCAATAACAGCGACGGACGCCACACGCGCGCATACCATCAACCTCTTATCCGGACCGAACGACGCGAGCGCGACCTGCATAGCCCAAAACAAAAGGTACGCCGCCGCGCGTTCCACAGTTCCGAAAAACGTCGACGGGTTGGCTAAGATGCCGTCGAAAACGATCCCGTCGTTGACCAGGGCTGATAGAAACGAGAGTAAAGCTTCACCGCCTGCTAGGGTGGTCAGGGTGAAGAGAAACAGCCCTAAAGTGCCTCTACCTGCGTCTGCGAGCAAAGCGCCTCTGACTCCGAACGAGGCGCGCGCGAAGATTGGAAAGTTGACGTCGTGCTTCGCCGCGGGCAGCGTTATGGCGGCGATCAGGGGCATCGCCATCAACGTCCCAACCGCGGTGGATAACCCGAGCTGCCACCAGACTAGCGGTGCCAACGACGATAAGCCCCATCTCACAAACCCGAACGGCACGGAGTACACCACCGCGGACACGGCCATGCAGATCCAAACCGCGAACGATCGATCGTACTCCAGGTTCTTCTCCCCTCCCGCGTAGTCCGAGTTCAGCGCCATGGCTGCGCCGTCTTCTTCGTCCCCGGACCCAGTGGCTTCCGCCATCACGTCAGCCCACTTTTCATCGTTCAAAAAGTTGGGGAGGTCCTCGTTCTTGACCGCGGCGGGGCGGATTTGGCGTTTGGAGGTGGCACGGCCGAGCACACGCGATCGAACTTCAAAAGCGGTGTTTGCGATGCGCATAGAGGAAGGAAAGGCAGCGGCACCGGATGAGACAGCCACGCGAGTCGTGACTCGACGAGTCAGCACGGCGCACGTGAATTTGGATGTGGCGCGACCGGTGGGGGTGACCCTCGCGGTGGAGCCCAGCATCGTACCGCTCGCGATCGCTGACATCGGACTACAGTTGAAAACGACGTTTCACGTTGATGTTCTGATTTTGGATTCTTTTCCCAGGTCTCCTCGTCTCGAATGGGACAAATGATTGCCGTGCAAGGCTCCGGGAGGTGGAGCCTCGCGTGCAAGCAACGCCGTACGCGGAAGGTACCGACGCACAGCGAAATGGGGTGGGGGGGCGATCGGGTTGGGGCGCGTATCACGGCCGGCCAAGTTGAATAAAAAATCTCGCGGGAGAGTACGACTGCTCTGTGACACTCATTTTTGGCCACCGAAGCATCAGATGTATGGCGCTTTTGATGGTCTGTGAACCCTGAATATTTCAAATTTTCGCTGATTTTGTCTTGGAAACGTGACGAGGCAAACGCTTTTTCCGAGAACAGATATTTGTTGAGCCCCGCCCCGCCCAGCCACACCTCTCCTCGCCGTCTCCGCGTCCGTCGGAAACCTCGAGTTTGCACTTTTCGGAGTCACCGCATTTACGTCGCCTCGCCCGTTCGCGTCGTTTCCTAGGACCTCCATTCGCACAGCACGTCCGTTGGATCGTCCCGGTTGTTATTTTCATTCCGAAAAGGAAAAGATGATGTCCGCCGTCTCAAGTGTCGCGCTGGTGTGTCGCGCCCCCTCCGCGCGTAACGAGCGCACGGGCGCACGATTCAAGCATACCACTATGCAACCGCGTAAAGCCCGGTTCTCCTCAATGGTCGTCCGAGGGAAAGAGGATAAGACCCCCACTCCTACCCCCCCACTGGCGGATGCGGATGCTTCAATCGAACCCTGCCTAGTAGGCTGGTCCGACGTCGACGAAAACGGCGTGGACGTGTACTGCTGCGAGCAACCCGGCGGCGCGGTGCAGTGCAATACCGTCTCCGCGAACCCGCAACATGAGGAGTGCGAACTGGAAACGCAACCCGACGGGTCACTCGACATTTCATGCGACGAAGACGACGGCGTGACGCCAATCGCGAGGTGAAAAACGGGAGAGTACCATTGAGCAGGGAAGAGTTGAAATCGTTGAAAGAAAAAGTATTGAAAGAATCGTCTTTATTGTATCACTGCTATCACCTTATTCGCTCTCTAAAAAATCACTTGACGTCGATTCCCGAATCCACATCGGAAGGTCCTCCGCCCATCTTTTTCAAAGCCTCGGCGATGGCCATCCCGCCGTTCATGGCCATGCCCAGGCTCGCCGCTGCCGCCGCCGCGGCGCGCATCCCGGCGTCCTCGCCGGGCTGCTGTCCAAACGCTGCCGCCGCCGCGGCAGCGGCGGCAGCAGCCGTGGGAGGCGCCGCAGCCACCTTCAACGCCGGGTCCTCCTTACCAGCCACCGTGACGCACGTGAACACCTCTCCGTCCCCTAGCCCAAGCGCCTGGTACACTTCGTACAAGTCATCAACCGTCGCAGCTTCGTACATGGCGGGCAGGTCTGAAATGCACGAAACCTCCTTGGATGGCGCTAACGTGTCGCCAAGCGCGGTGTACTGCATAAGGTCCACCCAGTACGCGTTGGTTTTCAATTCGGTTTCGTGTCTAGTGAGAAGGGTCATGCGGGCGCGTTCCACCTCTCGTTGCGTGACTTTCTGATGCTTGAACCCCCTCAAAACGCGAATCGCGGCGGACAAAGCATCGTCAATCTTCGCCGGCGTCGACGTCACGACGAGACGGTACGTCGTGGCGTCCGCGTTTTGTAATCCAAAGGCTAATTGAAAGTTGCAGTCGTAGGTCAATCCTAACGCGTCCCGTACGGTGGTGAACAGTCGGCCGCCGATGACTTCAGTTAATAGCATTCCAGCTACGAACGTGGCTAATGGGTTGGCTCTGCGAACCGATCTCGCCGCAAACGGATTCCCTTGGGCGTGCGCCTGGAGGTTGATTTGGTCAAGCGGGTGGTACCCCAGCTGTTCCGCCTGGGACATGATTTTATCGCCGTTGGTGTCCAGCACGGGTTTCATTGAGTCGATTGACGGCAACGAGGGGTTGGGCATTGGCGCCCACATCCGCGGGCCCGGGCCCGCCAGCACGGCGCACGCGCGTTCGTCGGAATCGCGAAGCCACAGCCTTTGCTGTCGCGTTTCTTTATCCGCAGGCGCGACGTCCCGCAACGTCAGCGGCGTTAAATCAAGCGGGTTGGAGTCGAGCTCGGGTTTCAGCGCCCCTCCAGGCGCGGCGGTGCCAAGGAATCGGACAATCATCGCATCCAGCTCAGAAGGATCCACGTCACCCGCGATGTTCACCTCAAGCGGCCCGGCCCGCAACTGGTGCTCCACCGCCTTGATCACGCCGTCGATGTGCAGCGCGGAGAGCTCCTCGCGGCTCGGGTCCATCAGCCGCCGGTCGCCAAACACGGCGTGGTTCACCTTGTCGTGCGTTAACAGCTCAAGGTTCCGGGCCGTGTTCAGCTCGAACATGCGGTAGATGTCCTTAACGCGCTCCAGCGCGTTGGCGTCCCACACGGGCTGCGACGTGAGCAGGTGGATAATCTCTAGCGTCGTCCGCAAGCCGCCCTTCACCGCAAACGCGGCATCCAGGAACAGGTACTCCGCCTCGGGCTCCACTTCGAACATCACCAGGTTTTGCATGGTGATCAGCTCGACCTGTTTCCGAGTCCACTGGCCGATGGCGCCGACTTCTTGTAGGGTTCTGAACCCGACCGCAGCCGCGCCGATGCCGCCAGGGCCGGGTTTGGTGCCTTCCGCGGTTCGTCCGCCGGGAATCACAAGTCGCAAAAACGCGCTCCCGGGTTCGTTGTTCGTCACGCGGTAGTTGACCCGGATGCCGTTGGAAAGCACTCTTTGGTGTACCCCCGTGGCTTCGTCGATTTTGAAGGACACGATCGATGGTGTCCTTGAAGTCACGAGCTCATCCAACTCTTGCTCACTCAACAGCTCATCTGGGACGAACACGTCCTCCATGGCTTCGATTTCCCCGTAATCCGCGCTCAGCACTTCGATGACTTCGTCCTCGTTGATTTCAAAACCAACCTCCACGCCGTCGTTGTCCGTGGTCGTGGACGGGACGCACGCCACAATCGCGGTCGTGAGCCCCCCCACCGGATCGCGTTCCCTCTCGGGCTTGCCGTACTCGGCGAAAAAACCAAGCAACTCGCGCGCCACTTCGTTCACGCCCTCCAGGCAAATCACGTCGTCCAGGCGCACGAGCGCTTCGTGGCCCTGCACCTGGTCCATCACCACGTGCCCCAACGCGTCGTGCTCCATCACGAAGTCGAGGTTCTCGAGCGACGGAACGAAACCGGCCTGCTGCGCGAGCTGTTCCGAGTCACGCATCATGGCTGATTTGAACCGCGTCAGCTCGCCGTTCGTCAGCCCATACTGCTTCAGCCGCCGCGCCTCTTCCACGGCGACTTGCAGGGCGTACTTCCAGTGAAGGGGCTCGCACGTCACGGTGACCGTCGAGACGGTACACCCCTCGCGCGCGCTGTCGCTGTGGTCAAGCTCGCAACGCTTGTAGTGCTCGTGGTCCAGCTCAGCGTATCTCGACTGTATGCGGCTTTGAAGCACCAACAGCGCGATCCGCTGGTTCACCGTGCGGTGCAAGTCCCCCATGTGCCGCAGTGGCAGCACGGGCAGCTTGGAAAAGATGTTGAACGAAACGTGCGACAGGTGTTCGTGCTGGAACATTTGGACGCCGCTTTCCGTAGCCACCATGGGCTGGTACGGATCCGTAACCGCCGCCGCTTTCGCCGCCGATTGGTTTTGACGAATCAACTCAGCCGTGGTCGGAGGAACCCCGTACGCGTGCTTCACGGGCGGGCGGACTGAGTGCCGGTCGCGAAGCTCACCCGGCGTATCAGGCAAAGCATCGGATTCTGTGGCTTTTTTAACAGGACCAACCACGCCGTCAAACGCCTTTGTGCTTTCCGGGTTCGCCGGCACCTCAAGTGACACGCCTTCCGGATGCACCGCGGGAGTGGCCATGCCGAACGCGTTTTCAATCATATCCACCACGCCCGGGACGTCGGCGTGGAAGTCCCCGACCACGTACAGCGTGGCGTTCGCCGGGAAGTACCACCGCTCGTGAAACATTCTTACCTTCTCCGCATCCCACTGCGCAACCTGGTCAAGCTTACCAATAGGAAAACGGCACCCCAGGTTGTTGTCCCAGTGAAGGTGCTGCAACAGCTGGCAATCCACCCGGTACTCGATCGTGTTCATCATCTGCGCCTCTGCGAGCACGGCTTTCTTTTCCTTCGCCACGCGCGTATCCAGAAGCTGCGGGTTGAACGCCACGTCGTACAGAATGTCCAAAACGTTGGGGATCATGTACGTGCTGTCTTTGTTGTAGGTGGGCGAGTGCACGTGGAACACGGTGTGGTGGAAATCCGTGTACGCGTTCCCGCGCGTGCCGCTGCCGAGCCACGCGTCGCGCTTCTTGCTCCCGAGGAACGTCACGTGCTCAACCAAGTGCGCTAAGCCTTGTTCGTCTTCGCGCTCGTCCACGGACCCGACGTGCATCTCCAGGTGCGCTTCGAACCGGTCGCCTGGGACTTTGTTGGGAAGCACGACGTACCTCAGGCCGTTGGCTAAACGCCCGCGGTGGATGTCCTGGTGCGCGGGGAGCTCTTCGTCCAGCAAAGACACGACTTCGCTGCCATCCATAACATCCGCCAGAGCGTTCACCACACTGCTCCACCGGCCATCCTTACTCGTGGAGCCGGGTTCCTTGGAGCCCGCGTTGGCGCTCGAATCGGGCTTGGACGCAGCCGCGAGCACGGAGGGTTGCATCGTGCGGCTAGAAGTGCGCGGTACCACCCTGCGCGAGCGCAGGGGGCCCACCACGGCGGCGTGTCTGGGGGCGCCGACACCGGTGCCTGTCATGGCGGGGCGGGCGTGGCCGCCAGCCATCGCGCGGGGCACCGAGGTGGGTGATGCATTTCTCACCGCGACACGCGCACGGAACTCTGTGCGAGTGCGAGAGGCGCGCGGCGTCGCCAGCGACGTCGCGTGCGGGGCGAGAGACGTCATCGAATGGCTCACCTCGATTCCTACCTAACCGCACTCGCGAAACACGCTCCACGCGTCAGCCCTTCGCGGAGTGGCGCTGCGCGGATCAAACGAGACGCGCAAAGGCCTGGAACTTAGAACCTCGACGCTGAACGCAAACCTCTCCCGACGCGAACCGTACTCGGGGCGAGGGTAAGAGTGGGGAAGGACGAGCGGGCGGCGCAAGAGGAGCAATGCCGTTGAGAAGATCTCGTCTCTTGCGCCCACTCTATCGAATCGAGGGCGAAATCAGATTCCAGGTCGCGAAGGGGTTGCCTAGATCTTTTGGTGACGGTCTATTTATTGAGTTAAATGGCTGATACCACATTTTGACCGTTCGTGACTCAAGGTTTGCACGAGACAACGGGGCACGAAATGGAAACGTGTGGCTCGAGAAACTTAGTGGTGTTGGAGGTTCGGGTTCGTTGTGAAAATTAAGGCTCGCATTGTTCCGTCGCGCCGGCCGCGGCTCGCTTGGAGCGGTACTACAGGTGGGCCTTCCCGTTGTTCACAACCGCGTGTGGTGTACGGAAGTGGAGTGACTTCTTTAGTGACACGAGAGATGTTGCCCAAAACGAGCTCGAGGAACCAATTAGAGGACGCGCTTGATGTCGATGTGGAGGATCTGCAGACGCTCGGTACGTTCATCATCAACACCGCGAAGGATGAGGACACGTCCGATTTGAGCATTTTAATCCAAAGCATCGGGACGAGCTGCAAGTATATCGCGAACTGCGTGCGTAAGTTGGGGTTGGCGAACGGGAAGCTCGGGGGCAAGGCTGGGACGGAAAACGTGCAGGGCGAGGAACAGATGAAACTGGATTTAGTCGCGCACGAGGTGTTTTCGCGCGGGTTGGATCGGTCAGGAAGGTGTACAGTGATGGTGTCCGAAGAGGTGGAGGAGCTGATTCCGTGTGCGAGTTCACCGCACGGCCGGTACGTGTGCGTTTTCGACCCCCTGGACGGGTCAAGCAACATCGATTGCAGCGTCAGCATTGGAAGTATTTTCGGTATTTACAAAGCCACGGAACGCGGCGTGTTCAATCCAAAAGACGCGCTGCAGCCCGGGAAGGACATGGTAGCGGCTGGGTACGCATTGTATGGGTCAGCGTGCAACCTAGTGTTGACCATAGGCGGCTGTGTCTACGGGTTCACGTTGGACAGCTCTTTAGGCGAGTTCGTGTTGACGCATCCCAAAATCAGGGTTCCGCCGAGCGGCAACATTTACTCGATCAACGAGGGCAACTCTAAATTCTGGGATGCTGGGATGGCCAACTACGTGAACCATGTGAAGAACATCCAGGACCCTCCACGGAGCCTCCGGTACATCGGCTCTATGGTCGCGGACGTGCATCGAACCCTGCTGTACGGCGGCACGTTTTCCTACCCCAGCGATTCAAAATCGAAGGATGGGAAATTGCGCACGCTGTACGAGTGCTTCCCCATGGCGTACATCATGGAGAAAGCGGGCGGCGCCGCGTCCGACGGAAAGAACAGAATTCTGGATATAACACCCCACCACATCCACCAGCGCTCACCCATCCACATGGGGAGCGCGGAGGACGTGAAGGAGATTGAAAGGTTTCTCACCGAGCAGTAGAGGTGGAAGGGATGACGTGATAGATGAGTGAGGAAAGATGAGTTGCATAACGTTGAAACACTTTTAAACCAAAAAACATATACACTATGTACGACTCTTTCCTTCTCTAATTCACAGTATCGCCGAGCTCGGCACCCCCCCTACTTCCCTCCTGTGCTGCACCAGGATGTGAAGCAGGTACCCGAAGAAGATCAAGTTGCCGAGAATTAAAATTTTGTTCAGCGCCGGTTGTTTCATCCCTAAAACGGTCATCCACGCCCCGGGCGCCATCATCGCCAGTTTCTTGTCAAGCGCAGGGACGTCGGGGATGTCGTAGAAGTACAGAAGCGCGCAGACGCACAGGAACGTGGAGATGTAGACTGGGATTTTATCGGCGTCGCTTTTGTCGGAATCCAAATCATGATCAAACTCTTTTTTCCAAGATGCGTTTGGCGAAGCGCCATTGACGCCGACGCCGCCTCGCGGGCTCTCCGGAACCTGGTTTCCACTCAGTATAAGCTCCTCCTGCGCTGCGGTGAGGCGGTGCTGCATTTTGTTGCGCATGCGCTCCGATTCTCTGAGCTTCTCGTACACGGTCTGGGGGGGTGAATGGCCGAGAAAGATGGTGGGAGTTGGTCAGACGGATTGGGATTGAAAAGAATTCGAAACAACGACAAACTTCATCTTCAAACGATTTTGGGACTCGGCGGTGTCTTCGCGGCTTGAGACTGGTTCTTTTTGTATCCAGTCAGAACCAAGTAGTACATACCTTGTACCTGGAGTCGCTGTCGTCCAGCTGGTCGTGCAGCGCGGCCATGGCGAGCTTGTGTTTCTCTCTTAAGCCTCGGAGCAGCGCGGTGTCGGTTTCGCCTTGGGACGAAAAAAACTGCGAAGCGAAGAGCTCGTCTATTCCCTTGCCTTGCACGCCCGCTAGCGATCGAAACATCGCGGCGGATACAGAAAACGGCAGCGACAGCAACGCGCACGCGTGCATGCCAAACGCTACCGGGTAGATCGCCGTGGACTTGGCGAAAACGCGCGACATCTCCGCAACCTTCGGCATGGCAAGCTCTGTGATTCAAGACTTCCAAGATTTAAGATGCGTGATTCACAAAAGGAGGTGAAACAACGCGAGCGGCGCAGACCCCGGGACCTGTCAAGCCGACCTACACGCCTCCGCCGCGCCGTCGCTTTGGAAACACGTCCCACGACCGACGCGCGACGCGTCGTGCGTTGTGCGACAAGAGGCGCACGAGGAACGCGGGCGACGAAGAGAGGAAGGCGAACAAGATTTTACTCGTTCTCAAAATTCCACTCTGGACGACGTTTCGAGGTCCACTCTGGCACAACGAGAGGCAAATGAGCGACGATGATGCACGCGCACGTTCACACACTAAACAAGAAGACGGAAGCATAGAAATTGAGGGAATAAAGGGAGAGAAGCTTGACACAATGTGGAACCTAGAACCAATCACACTCCAGGACGAAACCAGAGGGGACGACAGTAGTAACGGCAGTGAGAATGCAAAGGAGTAATCACTTGAAAGTTTTCGATTCACATTGATGAGACTGTCATTCATTCACCTCTCGACGCTCTCAGGTACCGCGCGACACGACCTCATCGGCGCAGCAGGTACTTCATGCACACATATTTAATCTTTCTTCGCCGCGTTGGCTTGCGCATCCTTGGCGGCGGCGATGCCTTCCTGCGCCATCTTGGACGCCTCGGCGGCGGCGCTCATGGTTTTTTCAAAAGCCTCGCTGCCGAACTTTTGCAGCTTGTCCACGTCGACGTGCTTGCTGAGCTCCACGCGCGCAGTGTTGATGTCCCCTTTGGCGAGGCTTCCAGCCACGGAGTCGATGATGGGCTCCGCTGTCTTCAAAGCGTCCTTCAGGACCTTCTCGTACAGCACGATCGCGCCCTTGAACCGGGGCGAGGCGAGCCAGAAGATGAACCCGGCCTTTGCGAACCTGTACCCGGGGATCCAAAACACGGAGTAATCCGCGAATGACTCGAAGATCATCATCAAAGAGTACACGACCCAGTAGGTGAGCCACTGGGTGTCATCGTCAGTGGCTTCGGATTCGATGGCCTTGTACGAGGCGTAACTGGGGGAAGGGGGGGGGGTCAGTTAGGGTCTCGTCGCGTGTCTTGCTCCACTCCAACGCGTTCGAAATGAGATTAGATTTGTGTCACCAGTCTACACGCTTCGTGCGGCGTAAATTTGTGTGGCCGTCACGGGGGCCTGAGGTGGGAGACTCGAGGTTAGGCTACTTACGCGGGGTACAGGAAACCCAGGAAGAAGGTGTAGACGCGGAAGATGGCGGAAAGCATCTTGTGTGCGAGTCAGTCGCGTGGACGTGCCTCGAGTTGTGTCGAGGGGAGACGGCGACGTTTGGCGATCGAACACAAATTGGCGCGAGAGAGTTCCCCCTCGTGCAAACCATTCTTGCGTATGGCTTTCTAGTCCACACATTCAGTAACACCCGCTTTGAATCGCGATGGGTAATAGACCGTCAAAGCGCCCCATACAACCTTAAAGCAAAAAAGAATCCCATGCCAAATCGCGAATCTCGAGGCACAAAAAAGAGTCCACTTGGCCAACCAACAACAGGTCAATCACACCCGACCTCGACGTCCCCCTACCCCATACGTTACGATGATATGTGTCGCTTCTTCCGTCGGTACCCGCGTGATTGCGACTCCCTGCAGCGCGAGACGCACTTCTATGGTCACTCGCGCGGTCGCCCCCGTGTACGCATCCGCCGCGCGTGCATCGCACAGAGTTTCCAACGCAAGAAACACGCATCGCCGAGGTGCAGCCGTGCTTCGCGCGTCCGAAGAAGACAAAGCCGGTTCACCTGTGTCAACGGAAACCGAGTCATCCACTGCTCCTACCACCAAACCCGGTCAAGGGAAGCCCCCTATCAGCCCTATCTTCCTCGCCGCTGGTGACGCGACCGCCGCGCTGCTCATCACGCTCATCGCCCGAGGCGTCGCAGGCCAGGACGTGGTCGGCGCGGGCACCGCCATCGCGGCGGCGCCCTTCCTAGTGGGCTGGGTCGGCGCCGGATTCCTGGCTGGCGATTACGACAGCGATTCGCCGAATGCGGCACTGTGGGGTGACGCACCAAGGGCCATGTCCACTGGAGCCCTAACCTGGTTCAGTGGAAGCGCGTTTGCGATTTTATTACGCAACTTCGAGGGAAGCATGATGATTCAAGCCCCCATCATAAACGAACAAGTCGCGTTCGCGGGCGGACTAGGGCTGATCTGCGCGTTCCGAGCCGCCGTGGCGATAACGAAACCTGGGGTGGAGAAGTGAGAGTAATATTTTTTAATGGCATAGACTATTAGTGCGCCGAGCATCAGTCATCAATCGAAGTCATCATCTTTTCGATGCACCATCCCTAAAACTCCCAAGATGGCCAAATCCCCACCCACTTTGCAAAAAAAATGCTCTGCGCCGCGCGTTACCAAGGACTCAGCCGTTTTTCGTCAGTTCCTCTCTCTGTCTGTTGTTAGAATTGAATTGGGCAGATCACAACGATTCGCGCGTGCCGACCACCTCACACGAACTCGGCAAGATGACCGCGTCTTCGATGACCGTGGCGCAGCTGAAAAAGGAGCTCGTCGATCGCGGGCTGGACACCACCGGCCTCAAGGCTGCGCTCGTGGCGCGGTACGAAGAAGCCCTCTCTGCTGGCGGAGGCGACGCGGAGATGGACGCTGCCGCCCCCGCGGCCCCTGCTGCGGCGCCCCCCGCGGCGAAGGACGACGACGTGGTTTCCCTCGACGCTGGCGATGAGCTCGGCGACGCGCCTTCCGGGGACGACGAGCCCTCTTCCAAGAAGACCAAAGTTGTGACCGCGTCTGGCGGCACTGAATCGCAACCCGCGGGTGGCCCATCCAAACGGGAGTTGGAAAAGCAACGCAAAGCCAGCGGCGCGTGTCTGTTCTGCGGCGCCATGGACCACAAAGGCAACGAGTGCCCTGAGCGGATCGCGAAGATGTTCTGCCACATCTGCGGCAACAAAGGACACAGGCACGCGGATTGTCCTGACCGAAAGGTTGACGCCGCCGCAAACGCGTGTTTGCTTTGCGGCGACGAAAAACACGTGGTGTTCAACTGCCCTGATAAGAAAGTGGATCCGGATCGCCCCGAGCGCGCGCCGCGTGACCCGAAGGATGCCTCCAAGGGGGTGACGTGTTCCATTTGCAGGAAACAAGGTCACGTGCGTAAAGACTGCCCGGACAAAAAGGACGACACAGGCCGGGAAGAACGACCCCTGCGGGAACAGTGGTGCTTCGTGTGCGGCACAATGGCGACGCACAAGCGCTTCGATTGCCCGAGCGCGCACAAAACCGCGGACAAAACGTCGTGTTTCGTGTGCGGCAGCACGGAGCACAGGGCGTTCGCATGTCCTGACAAGAAGATCGACCCGGACGCGAAGTGCGGGATTTGCCAGAAACCGGGGCACGAACGCCGGGATTGTCCGGACAAACCAGCGGAGGACGTGAGCAAGATGTTCTGCTTTGTCTGCGGCGAAACCGGACACAAGCGCCTTGAGTGCCCGTCCCGGGTGCCTGAAGCGGACGTCCCCGCGAACGGGTGCATCATCTGCGGCGTTGCAGAGCACAATATGCACAAGTGCCCTAAGAAGAAAGTCGACCCGAACGCGCCGCCCAGGCAGGAGAAGCGCAAGCGCGACGACGACCGCGGCGGCGGCGGTTCCCGGGGGTTCGACCGCGGGCGCCTCGACAACCGCGGTGGTGGAGGTGGATACGGCAACCGCGGCGGGTACGGCGGCCGCTTCGACGACCACGACCACCGGAGGTCTCGTGCGGATTCGCGTGACCGGTACGGCAGCAGTGGCGGGTACGGACGCAGGGACGACTACCGCAGAGACGACTACCGCCGAGACGAACCGCCGCGGTACCGCCGCGACGATTCCAGGGACCGATACGGTGGCGGCGGCGGAGGCGGGCCCCGGTACGACTCACGGAACTACGCCGGAAGCGGAGAAGGCGGCGAACAGCTGTGCCGCGATTTCCAAAGAGGGTCGTGCACCAGGCCTGGGTGCCGCTTCAAGCACGCGGGTGGCGGCGGCGTGCGAGGCGCGTCGCCGGAAAAACGCAGGTCGCCTCCGAGGTGAGAGTTGAATGAGAGTTGAGAAGAAGGAGGCTTTTGACGTCAAGCTATGGACTTGAGATTACATAAATTTAACTTAACGTACCTAACGTCGTAATATGAACACCATTGGTGAACCATGGGTGGCTTTGGGGATCGTTCTGTCGAGCTTTGGACGTCATCACAATCCCTCCGCCCCCCGTTTTTTTTTTTTTTAATCCATCATATTACATCTTCGCATCCTTCCCGTACTTCTTGACCATGTAGTTTGTGATTTTGTCAAGGTCCGCAAGGGTCTTGACGTTGAGCCCCCTTTTCTTCCAGTACGCCTGTACTTTCTGCACGTCCACAATAGAACCAGCGCCCGCGCTCATCACCGCCCTGTTGTACCACACCTTGTCGAAAATCCCATCCACGGTACCGGCTTCCACCGCGCGTTTGATCGACTTCAACTCGCCAACCTTGTTGAACTCCTCCACGTCGTACCCCATCTCCGTGAGCTCTTCCTTTAACTGCTTGATCGTGCTGTATCCGTTCGTCACGACGAAGCCGATGTAGCCGGCCATCGCTACGCACAAAGCGGGGCCCACGCCGGTTTCCGCGAACACATCACCCGCGACTGATGCGATTTCAGAAGCGGAAGATGCATCGAGCGCGGACACCTGCACGGACGCGCGGCGGGCGGGGATGCGGCACGACGAGCTCGAACGGTTGAAGCGGCATCGCGTGGTCGATGCGGTGGACGCACGGGCGAGCGCCGCGGGGGTGGCGACGGCGTGAGACATCCGTAAGAGGAGGTGTGCAGGGAAGACTGGCGACTGTTGTACGCCAACTGGCATTTTGATTTCGTTGATCTCCAAACCTGGTTCATCAAACCGCCAAAACGTCAGTCAAACGAAAAAGCGTCTGGCTCTGCTGCTGCCTCCACGTCACAAGCGCTGTGCGCCTCGCGTTTTGCGTGCAAAAAGTACTTCACAACGTCACACCGAGACGCGCCTTGCACGCCGCCTCGTTTCGTTTAAAAACACACGATGGCGGATACCGGGTCGTTGAAGATCTGCAACCTAGCATACTCCTACCCCGGCGGCAAGGAGATTCTAAGCGACTTCAGTTTAGACCTCCCCCCTGGTTCGCGATGCCTTCTTTCCGGCGCGAACGGCGCGGGCAAAACCACGTTGCTTCAAATCCTGGCGGGCAAGACCATGGTGAGCGAGGACACCGTCCGCGTCATTGGCAAGCCCCCGTTCCACGACATCAACCTCACGTGCACTGGCGAGCTTGGGTATTTAGGGAGCCAGTGGAGACGGAACATCGGGTCGGCAGGCTCTGTGGCGCTTGCCGGTGATTTCTCAGCGGGGAAGATGATTTTCGGAGTGGACGGCGTGGACAAGGAGCGCCGCGCGCGCCTAATCGAGCTATTAGACATCGACGTGGACTGGAGTATGATGACTGTTTCGGACGGCCAGAGACGACGGGTACAGATCTGCATGGGCTTGTTGAAACCGTTCAAAGTCCTGCTGTGCGATGAAATCACCGTGGACTTGGATATCCTCGGACGTCTTGATCTCCTCCAATTTCTGCGAGAAGAGTGCGAACAACGCGGCGCAACCGTCGTGTATGCGACGCACATCTTCGACGGCATGGAGCAGTGGATGACGCACATCGCGTTCGCGAGTAACGGGGAGTTGCGATACGGGGGAGCCAAGGACACGATTCCGGGTCTGAAAGGAGTCCGGCACCTTCTGTCGACCATCGACCAGTGGCTGAGGGTGGACCGGGACGAGCGACGCGCGCGCGAAGCCAAGGAAGCGTTGGAGCCCAAGAAACCCACCA
>MDSY01138180.1_pt1 | contig 15834 bp, 15 predicted proteins | sample 811131 | NCBI WGS metagenome assembly MDSY01 (sample SAMN05326643, study PRJNA326480) | marine metagenome | isolation source: seawater | place: Atlantic Ocean: South West | collected 2010
ATATTCCTATTTGAGAATAATCAAGTTGAATAAATCTATATTTTGTAAAATATATCATTATGATTATTGGTAAAAAAATTATCGACCAAATATCAAGAATAACTTTAATAATGGTAAATCGTAAAGTTTTAATAAATTTTTTAATACTTGATTGAATAAAGAAAAAATATAATAGATTTCTTAAAAGATTTTTATAATTATAACTTCCAATGTAGCATTGTGGTTCAATAATTGTATAATATTTTATTAAATAAAAAAACTTATTTATTGTTTTCATTTTTATTTTAAAAGCTTATATATTTTTGGTTTTGATTTATTCATGTATGAATAAATTATGGTAATATTTTTTTATTTCCATTTAAAATTATTTTTTAATTATAAATTAGTGATTTAAGAATATAAGAATATAACTATTAATCAACTATCTAGTTTGACCTCTTATTGTAGTGACCCTCTCAAAAATTTATAATAATGCAAAATGCATATGTATAAAAAGTCTAAATGAAATTTTATACAAGAATATTACGATTGATTATTAATTTGTTTAAATTATACATATCAAATATGAAATTTTTAATTACAGGTGGTTGTGGATATATTGGAACTAATTTAATTCCGTATTTATTAAAAAAAAATCATAAGATTATAAGTGTGGATACCAAATGGTTTGGAGACTACTTGCCAAAACACAAAAATCTTAAAAATCTCAAGCTAGATATTGCTGAAATAAATAAAGTAAATATAAAGGGTGTTGATTGCGTAATACACCTAGCTTCTGTTTCTAATGATCCAATGGCAGAAATAGATAAAAACTTAAGTTGGGAAACCTCTGCATTAAACTCTATGAGACTTATGGAGCATTTAGTTAAAAATAAAGTTAAAAGAATTATTTATGCTTCATCCGGCTCTGTCTATGGAATAAACAATAAAAAAAATATTACAGAAGACACTGAGTTGAATCCTATTTCTTTGTACAATAAAGTGAAGATGGTTACAGAAAGAATACTACAATCATACTCTAAAAGTATTGAATTATTTATAGTGAGACCTGCAACTGTATGTGGCTTTTCAAAAAGGATGCGTCTAGATGTTTCGGTTAATGCATTAACTTTTTCTGCCTTAGAAAAAAAAAAAATAACTGTTTTCGGTGGAAATCAAGTTAGACCAAATATTCATATGGATGACATGGTTAAACTTTATGACTTTTTAATAAAAGTTAATAAAAAATTCGTAGGTACGTATAATGCTGGCTTTGATAATGTGTCAATTCTTGACATGGCAAAACTAATAAAAAAAGAAATAAATTGTGAAATATTTATAAATAAAAGTGTGACAGATCCTAGAAATTATAGATTAGATTCATCCAAACTACTAAAGATAGGTTTTAAACCTTCAAAAAATATTATTGATGCAATTAAAGAGCTTAAAGAATATTACATAAACGGTACACTTTCTGAAAACCCTAAATCACACTCTTTAAAGTGGTTAAAAAAAGTATTAAAAAATAGAAAAGTATAAAGTACATTCTTAGAATTAAGAAACTTATTAAGAACAAAGGTTGGGATAAAATTAATAGTTAATGATTCATAAAAAAGTTTTTAAATCAAATAAAAATATATCTTGTATTGGTATTGGTGCCTTACATTTTGGTAACTTTACAAATAAAGAAGATGCAAAAAAAATAATTGACTACTCGGTGAGTGAAGGTGTTAATTATTTTGATACTGCTCCAATGTATGGAAATTCTAATTCAGAAAAAATTCTAGGGTCATTACTTAAAAAACATAGGCACAATGTAATGATTGGAACAAAAATAGGATTAAAAACAATAGGGTCAGGTAAAAATTCTAGAGCTGAAATCATAAAATTAGATAAAAAAAATATTGAAACATCAATTGATAGTTCACTAAAATCTCTACAGACTGATTATATCGATTATTACCAACTACATTATTTTGATGATAGCACTCCAATAGCGGAAACTTTAGAGGCATTAGAAAAAGCAAAACAAAAAGGTAAAATCTTAAATATTGGAATATGCAATTATGAAAAAAAAAATATTATTGAACTTTTTAACTCTGGGGACGTATCTAATATAATAACTGGAATCCATTGTCATTACAATATTCTTGAACGAAGATTAGAAAAAGAATTACTAGAAATCATAAATAAAAAAAAAAATATCACTTTTATCTTATCAAGTATTTGCCAGAGGATTTTTGACAGGCAAATATTCATTAGATAAAAAAATTCAAGAAAATACAAGGGCATTCAATAGTAGAAGATTTGATAGATTTTTTAAAAAAGATATGTTTGATTCAATCAATAAAATAAAAGAAATATCTCTTAGCTATAATTGCTCAGTTAAAGAAGTGGCAATTACGTGGCTGATTAATAAAAATTATGTAACCTGTGGAGTTATGGGATTCAGAAATGTTGATCAATCAAAAGAAATAATAAAGATTTTTAAAAAAAAAATTAATATACAAATGCTAGAAGAAGTTGAAAATCTTATAGTTAATGATTCTTTTTTATCAAATTATATTTACAGTATTCCTAACCCATTTTTAGAAACATAATTTCATAAGTTATATTTAAATCGCAAAAATATAATATTTGCTATAAAGAATATGAATATTAATATTTACGAAAATAAGAAGTGAATTTAAAAAAATGAAGATAAATAATGATTTAAGACGAGATATTCTGAGCATGATTTTTAATGCAAAAGAGGGTCATCTGCCAAGCTCATTTTCAATAATAGATATAATAAATAATCTCTACACATTCCATTTAAAAAATATTAAGTCAAAAAAAATTAACCGTAGAGATATTTTTATTTTAAGTAAAGGACACGGTAGTGTTGCGCTTTATGCTGTACTTAAAAAATTCAAATTTATTTCAAAAAAAGATACAAATTCATATACTAAAAAAGACAGCATCCTGGGAGGCCACCCTGATGCTAATAAAATTAATGGTATCGATTTTTCTACTGGTTCACTTGGCCATGGTTTTCCAGCAGCTGTTGGACTTGCGGCAGCTTTAAAGATTTTAAAATCTAATCATAAAGTTTATTGCCTTGTAGGTGATGGTGAGTGCAATGAAGGAACTATTTGGGAATCGGCATTAATTGCTGCAAATTTAAAACTAGATAATTTATGTTGTATTGTAGATGACAACAAATCATCAAAACAAATATTACCATTACCAAATCTTATGAAACAATTCAAAGCTTTTGGTTGGAACGCACTAAATGCTGATGGGCATGATAATAAAAGCTTAAATTTCGTTTTTCAAAAATTTAAGAAAACAAAAAATAAACCGACAGTTATTGTGGCAAAAACTGTCAAAGGTAAAGGTATAAGTTTTGTTGAAAATAAACCAATGTGGCATCACAAAATTCCTAATACGGAAGAGCTAAAACTATCAATGAAAGAATTGAGCAATAAATGAGTTTGAGATTAGAGTTTGCTGAAACAATTTATAAAATTAGTAAAAAAGATAAAAGAATATCTGTTGTTGTTGGTGATATAAGCCATGGTATTTTCAAAAAATTTAGAGATAAATCACCTAGTAAATATTTTAATATAGGGATTTGTGAACCTTCTATGGTAAGCTTTAGTTCTGGTCTTGCGAAAGCAGGACTAATCCCAGTTGTGCATACAATAGCCCCTTTTTTAATTGAAAGATGTGTTGAGCAAATAAAATTAGGATTTGGCTACAATAAGCTTAATGGAAACTTTGTAAGTGTTGGTGGTTCTTACGATTATTCAAAACTAGGCTGCACACATCACACGTATAGTGATTTTTCAATTATTAAAAATATCCCAAATACTAGAATATTTTATCCTTCAGGTTTAAATGAGTTTTATAATCTATTCAAACAATCCTATAACAAAAATTACATTAACTACTTTAGATTGCCTGCAAAAATGCATGCTGAGAATTTTTCATCTAAACAAATTAAGGTTGGTAAAGCGATTAGAGTAACCAGTGGTGATAAATTGACTATTTGTTGTTTTGGACCATTCTTATCAGATCTAAAAGAGATAGTGAAAGAATTTAAGAAAAAAAAAATTAACATTGAATTATTATATTATCCAACCATAAAGCCTTTTGATTTTGAAACTTTAAGAAAAAGTATAAAAAAAACAAAAAAGATACTTGTTGTAGAAGAACACTGTACAAATGGTGGTGCTAGTGGCTATGTTCAAGAAACTTTAATAAAAAATAAAATTTCAAATTCCTTCTTTTTAAATTTACCTAATAGCTTTATTGATGGCTATGGTGAATATGAAGATTTAGCAAAGAAAGTTGGTTTTACAAAAGAAAATTTTCGCAATAAAATTAAGGCTTTATTAAAAAAAGGTTAACTACATTTAATTATAGGTCTTACAATTTTGCCTTTTTTAAGATCTGAAATAGCATTTTTTATTTGATCTATTTTGTATACTTTGGATTTTAAAAAACTTAACAATTTTAGTTTTTTTAAAATTTTATAAAATTTCATTATATCTTTTTGAGGCTTACTGTTACCACCCCAAGATCCTTTAATTTGTTTGCCTTTTATTAGTTCAAATGGATCTATCACTATCTTATTGTTTTTAGGAGGATGAGAAGCAAAAATTAGTTGTCCGCTGTTTTTTAATAAATCAAATCCAGTTTCTATTGCTTTTGTATTTCCTGTAGCATCAAAACAATAATCAAATTTTTTTCCCATCTTAATTAAATCACTATGCTTAGAAAAATATTTTACTGATTTTAATTTTTTTAAAATTATGTTCTTTTTTATATTATTTTCTAAAATATAAATATTTTTAATTTTTTTTGACAATAGTGCGGCATATATAAAAAAGCCTATACCTCCGAAACCTATCAATAAAACACTATCACTTTTTTTTAAAAATGTTTCATTAATTACCATTCCCATTCCTGTTAAGGCAGCACACCCAAAAACAACACCTATATCTTTAGGAAAATCTCTTGGAACCTTAGTGCATTTATTTTCAGAAACTATGGAATAATTTGAAAATGTAGTAACTTGTCCTGCATTTATTATTTTGTTTTTATGTGAAAATTTAACACCTCCAGAAGCCAGGCCTTTCGAATTAATCCAACTTAAAACTATATTGTCACCAATTTTGATATTTTTTACTTTTTTTCCTATATTGATAACTTTGCCTGTTGCCTCATGACCTAGCATATGTGGTAAAAATTTATCTAACCCCCTTTTTTGCTCGATCTCCATAATCTGACTTCTGCAAAGTCCAGAATAAAAAATTTTAACCAATACTTTGTCTTCTTGTAAGTCAGGTAAAGTAATATTTTTTTCCAATTCAATCTTATTCTTACCTTTTAAGACCAGCGCATTAAATTTATTCATTTAAATCATTTAAGCTTTGGGTTAAATCTAAATTCTAAATTAACTCTACAAGCTGAAGCTACCTTAACATCCTCAGAGTGTAAAATATCAGGATGATAAAGTAATATTTGGCCTTTTTTTAATTTTGGTCTTATTAATTCTTCTGAGTCCAAATATTTTGTATTAACCTGAGGTTCTACAAATTTTGATTTGTCTTTAATGTAGGGTATCTTCTTTTTATGTGACCCAGGAAGTAATTGGATCATTTGATTTTGTTCAAAGCCCAATACTGGCAGCCAGGCAGACAGAACATTTTTTGCTTCGCCCCAGGATTTTTTACAAAGATGATATCCATCATTATGACCTGGTCTTATAAATCTAAAACATAGGCACCCTAATCCTGGGTCTCTCCAAAGAGAATAATTTTTTTTTAAAATTTTTTTTACAGTACTGTTTAATTTTTTTTTAAATATTAAATCTTTAATTTTAAAATTTGGTTCGATAACTCTATTGGGATTTATAAATATTTTTCTATGGTTTAATTTTAATGACTTGTTCCACAAGTGATAACTTTCAAGTTTTTTGTTTGTTATATTTTTTAAGGTTCCATATTGAACTACAGATTTAACCCAGCTTTCAGTGAAATTTTTTATTTCTAAGAATTCTTTCGAACTGTAAAGGTCTAAAATAGCATACCCATTTTTTTCATAAAATTTTTTTATCATCCAAATTCCCTATGTGCTGTAGCAAATTGATCCTCTATGGAAACACCACCATCAACAACAATACTCTGACCGTTAATAAAATCATTATTTTCAAAAAGTAAAAAATTAACCACTTTATTCACATCATCAATGGTACCAAATCTATTTGTTAAATGAGTTTTTTTAACAATGTTTCTATATTTTGCATTTTTTTTAGATAAATATTTTTTTTTATGTTCATCTTTAATTATAAGCCCTGGCAGTACAGAGTTTATAAAAATTCCTTTTTTACCAGCTTGTGATGCAAAATATCTTGTCATATGATTAATTGCAGACTTAGATATTTGATATGATGGAGACTCATTTGAGATTAATAGTGATGAAATTGATGAAATATTAACAATTCTACATTTTTCTTTTTTTTTAATATTATTTAAAATTATATTTTTTATTAGGAAAAAATTAGAAGTAAGATTGACTGCAAAAGTTTTATTCCAATTATCTAAGTTTTCATCTTCCATGTTTTTTTTATTAGATCTTAAACTAGCGTAAGTAACCAAATAGTTAATTTTTTTATATTTTTTTAAAATTCTATCAATTGTGCTTTTAATACTTTTTGAATTTTCAAGGTTAATTTTAAAATAATCAATATTATTAACTTCAGATAATTTAGGTTTTATCTTATCTAAAAATATAAATTTGATTTTTTTTTCTTTGATACTGTTATAGAATTTTTTTGCAAACGTACTGTTTGCACCGGTAATTAAAATTGTTTCCATAATGAATTGTAGCAGTTATAGTCAATATATATAATATGAATAGTTGTAATATACTAATTTTAAATAAAAAAAACCAATTTTTACTACAACTCAGGGATAAAAATAAAAATATTAAATCTCCTAATCACTGGTGTTTATTTGGGGGCTTAAAGAAAAAAGATGAAACTTATATTCAATGTATAAATAGAGAAGTTAAAGAAGAACTAAATATTACAATAAAAAAACCAGAATTTTTAACAAAAATTTCTTACTCTTATAAAACTAACAATAAAAAACTCCATACTAAATATTTTTATTTTATGAAATTGGACAAAACACAAATTAATAATATGAAATTAAATGAAGGCCAAAAAATGAAATTTTTTAGCTATAAACAAATCTTTAAACTTGCAAATATTGTGGTGTGGGATATTTACAGCATAATGTATTATAAAAAATATTATAAAAAAATTAATGCAGTTTAACTTTAATAAAAAATTAGTACTAATAACTGGCTCTACTAAGGGCATAGGACTTGATATTGCAAAAAGATTTTTAGGATATGGGGCGAAGGTGATTATCACTGGTAGAGAGTTTTTAAAAAAAAATAGTGATAAGATTAAAGGTGAAGATTATATTTTTTTTAAGACTAACTTTAAAGACATAAAGGATACAAAAAAATTTTTAAAAAAACTTAAGGAAAAAAAATTGTTTCCTGATATTATTGTAAACAATGTTGGTGGGAATGAGAATCTTAAAGACCCCCTATGTAGTGTGAATAATTGGCAGGGTGTTTTAAATTTAAATTTATTACATACTATAGAGATTAATAATTTCTTTATCCCATACATGAAAAAGAAGAGATGGGGTAGAATTTGTCATATTTCATCAGTATCTGCTTTGGAAAACCAAGGTCATCCGGCATATTGTTCTGCAAAAGCCGCTGTAAATGCATACGTAAGGTCTGTTGGACGATATCTCGCAAAAGATAAAATTGTCATGAACTGTATTATGCCCGGAGCAATCTTAACAGAAAATGGTTATTGGGATATTATAAAAAAAAGTAATAAAAAAATTTATAACAATTATGCAAAAAATAGGATGGCGATTGAAAGAATGGGTTTGGCAAGTGAAATTACAAACTTTGTAATATTTGCATGCTCAGAATATGCATCTTTTTCAGTTGGCTCAGCATTCCTTGTAGATGGTGGCCAAGGAAAATCTTTTCAACAAAGATAGATTAGTTTTTAAAAAATTTAATTATAGTTTGAATAATTAGGTTTACCTCATTATTGGACATGAAGTGATTAATCGGCAGACTTAAAATTGTGTCTGTTTGATTTTCTGAGTTTTTAAGTCTTTTTTTAAATGCATATTTAGAAAAGCATTTATAGCCATGTATTGGTTTTGGATAATGTATTTTAGTTTCTATATTTTTTTTTTCTAAATATTTTTTTAGTTGATTTCTTTCATTCTTATCCTTTAATCTAATTACATATCTATGGTAAGTGTGAATAATTTTAGATTTTATACCAGTACTTGGCACGATAACATATTTTTTTAATTTTTTTGAATAAATGGAAGCAATTTTTTGTTTTTTTTTAGTGTCTTCTTTTAAATATTGTAATTTATGTAATATAAATTCTGCTTGTAATTCATCTAATCTACTATTTCTTCCTTGCATTACTAAATCACCTTTACGATTTACTCCATGGTTTGAAATTAATTTAATTTTATCAAAAAAAAATTTTTTATTTGTAACTATAAAACCACCATCTCCAGCTACTCCTAAATTTTTTGTAGGATGCATACTAAAACAACCAATACTACCAATTGTTCCAGCATATTTATCTTTATATTTAGACAAAATAGCTTGAGCACTATCTTCAATTATTTCTAGTTTATTTTTTTTTGCAATCTTTTTAATCTCATTCATCGAGGCTGGAAGACCATTGAGGTGAACTGGCATTATTGCTTTTGTTTTTTTAGTGATTGCTCTTTTAACATCTTCACAATCAATATTATAATTTCTATCAACATCTACTAATACAGGCTTAGCCCCTACATTTAATATAGCATTAAGTGAGGAAACCCATGAATTTGTAGCTGTAATTACCTCATCTCCTTTTTTAATGCCTATTGCTAATAAACCAATTTCTAATGCATCAGACCCATTGCCTACTCCACAAACGTATTTAATGTTAAGTAAATTTGAAATTTTTTTTTCAAATTCTTTATTTGAGTTTCCTAAAATAAAATTACCAGTACTAAAAATCTTATCAACTTTTTTCAAGTATGGTTTTTTAATTCTCTTGAATTCATCCCCAATTCTATAAAATTTTACTTTCATTTTTTTAAACTTTTAAAAATAATATTACACATGTTTAAAAGATCTTTTTTTAAAACAAATTCATGAACAGGTAAAGAAATTGAAGTTTCAGATAATTGTTCTGCAATTGGAAAATCGCCTTTGCTATACTTATATTTTTTTGCTGCAGGCTGAAGATGCATAGAGGTAGGATAGTGAATTTTACCATCTATTTTATTTTTGATAAGCTCTCTTAAAATTTTATTTCTTAATTTTTTTGTTTTAAGCCTAAGATGATAAAGATGAAAAACTTCTTTAATATTTTTTTTTCTTTCAGGTAGAATTATGTTCTCATTTTTTTGAAAAATTTTATCTAGAAACTTTGAGTTATTAATTCTTTGCCTTGTAATATTGTTTAATTTTTTTAGAGCATTTATTGCAACAACTGCTTGAACTGTATCTAGCCTTGAATTGTATCCGAATATTAAGTTTTTATCCCTGCTAACTAATCCATGATTTCTAAGAAGTTTCATTTTTTTATATAATCTTTTATTGGAACAAACTACAAATCCACCATCTCCCCAGACATTTAAATTTTTTAAAGGGTGCATGCTAAAACAACCAAAGGCCCCAAAACTTCCTGCTAATTTTCCATGATACTCACCAAGTATGGCATGACATGAATCTTCCACTACAGGAATTTTATATTTTTTTGAAATCTGGTTAATCTTTTTCATCTCACAAATTCGACCTGCCCAATGAACTGGCATTATTGCTCTTGTTTTTTTTGTAATTGCTTTTTCAATTAAATTTTCATTAATATTGTAGTCTGTCTTAACATCAACAAATATAGGTATTGCTCCACTTGTAACAATCGCTCCAATGGTTGCATAAAAAGTAAATGGTGTAGTAATAACTTCGTCTCCCTCTTTTATGCCAAGTGCTTTTAAACTTAACATCAGTGCATCAGTTCCACTTCCAACAGAAACTAAAAATTTACTTTTCAATTTTTTTGAAATAATTTTTTCAAATTCATCAACTTTTGACCCTAGTGTAAAATCATTTGATCTCACCACTTTTTCAATATCTTTTAAAATATTTTTATAATCATAAAATTGTTTACTAAGATAATTGTGCTTTACTTTAAATTTATGGTCTTTTTTATACTGTTCTGGTAAAAAATTTTTCATAGAATCTTATTATAATAATCAATTGTTTTTTTTAAACCCTCTTGGATATTGATTTTAGGTTTCCATTTTAGCTCCTTAGCTGTTTTTTTACAGTCTAAATAATAGTTTTTATCTTTGCCTATCCTATCTTTTGTAAAGTAAATAAGTTTTTTAAATGAAATTTTTTTTATTTTGCATATTAATAAGATTATTTCTTTAATTGAGTAATATTTGTTATTTGAAAAATGATAAGTTTGACCAGTTTTTCCATTTCTTAAAACTTTAAATAGACCATCGTTAAAGTCCTGATCAAAAATGAAATCTCTTTTAGAAAGGCCAGCTCCTTGAATTGGAAACTTTTTATTATTTTTAATTGACCATATTACTTTAGGTATTAATCTATGAATTAGCTGTCCTCTTCCATAAAAGTTAGAAAATCTAGTAATAATAGCCTTAGATCCAAAAAAATTACTGTAAGATAACAAAAGTTTTTCAATTGATAGCTTAGAGATAGCATACGGAGTGGTTGGATTAAATGAAGTTTTGTTTTCCTTAACAGATTTATTTGTTGATCCAAATACTTCAGGTGTACTTATATAAATAAATTTTTTTAAAAACTTTAAATTATGGAGGTTTTTTACTAATTCTATTTTAGAATTTACGTTTACTTCAAAATAATATTCTGGGTCAAACCAACTTTCATTTACAAGGCAAACAGATGCAAAATCAAAAATATATTTTGGTTTAATTTTTTTGATATTATATAAAAGTTTGTTTTGTCTACTAGATAAATCAATTTTTATTAATTTAATTTTACACTTATTTTTTTTGAAAATAAGCTTATCAAGGTTTTTTTTTGAATTATATGTTCCGTATAATTTAAATTTATAATTTCGAAAAAGATAATTTACAAAACTTGAGCCTGCAAAACTAGACGCACCTAAAATTAAGACCTTATCCATTAAAAAGGTCCTTTAAAAGCAGGATCCGGAATATCATGAGGGGCTTTCTCTTTTTTTAACTTCATTTTTTTATTTAATATCATTCCAATTGATTTTAAAATTTTTTCAGATGTATTATAATAATCTTTTGTAAGGTAAAAACTTGTTGGTGAAGGAATGTCAGGTAAACCAAGATACACAGGCTCTTTCTTAAATATATTTTTTTTTAATAATACTAGTTCTGATATAATCTCACTGCCAATAGAGCAGATTTTATGTGATGAATTATCAAGTATTAATAGTTTTCCTGTTTTTTTAACAGATTTAAATATCTTATCAATGATCAAAGGCTTTATGATATTTATATCTAAATGATCAAAAGAAATATTATTTTTTTTAAGTTCTTTGTAAATTTTAATTATTTCTATTGTTGAATATGAACTTGATATTATAGTTATATCATTTCCATTTTGAAGTTTATTTACTGCGTTGGGTATATTTATTTTTTTACTACTATACTTTTCTTTAATATTATGGAGCCATCTATGCTCTATAAAGATAACTGGTTCTTTACTTTTAATTGCATCAATCAATAAATGTCTTGCTGTTGAGGGAAAAGATGGAACATAAATTTTTAATCCAGGAATATTTGCAAATAAATTTTGAAAATTTTGTGAGTGTGTTGGTCCTTGTCCCCAGCCTCGACCAACAATCAATCTAATAACTATTGGTATTGTTTGTTTTCCACCAAACATATATTTCCATTTAGCAGCATTATTTATTAATTGGTCCATTGCTAATAAAAAAAAATCCATTCTTTGATGCATCATTATTGGCTTTGCACCATTTAAGGACATTCCAATTCCAATTCCAGTCATTGCATTTTCTGATGCTGGAGTATCAAAAACTCTTTCTGGTCCAAAATTTTCCTTCAAATTATTTGTTGTACCAAAAATTTTTTTAGGGTCATCTATGCCTAAACCAAAACAAATTATTTTTTTATTTTTTTTCATTTGCTCAATTAAAGTATGATTAATAGTTTCAGCAAATGTGTAAGTTTTATTTTTCATCTATTTGGTTAAGTTTGATTTTAAATAATCTTTAATTTTAGGTGGTGATGATTTTTCTGCAAATTTAAAAGCTTTACTTATTTCTTTTTTTATTTTCATTTTTATTTTTTCAATCTTCAAAATACTAGAGTACTTTTTTTTAATAATATGTTTTTCTAATTTTTTTAGTGGATCATTTTTTATCCAATAGTTAATTTCTTTAGCAGGTCTATAATTAAGATTATCATCATTATTTGGACCACAGTGTTCTAAATGTCTATAAGTTGAAACTTCAATAAAAACTGGTTCATAATTATTATCTAATATTTTTTTTAATTTATCATACAGTTCTATTGGGTTTACTGAGGAAAGATTGTGAGATTTAATACCAAATGCTTTGGCTAGTTTATATAACCTTCTATTTTTAGGTTGTCTAACAGATAAGTTTGAATAAACAGAATATTTGTTATTTTCACAGAAAAAAATTACAGGCAACTTTTTTAATATAACAAAATTTAATGTTTCAAAAAAAACCCCTTCCTCACAACTTGCATCACCAATATAAATACAAACTCTCTCTTTTTTATTTTTTAATGAATATGCAAACCCAGCCCCTACCGGAATTGAGCTAGATACAATAGCAGTACTCCCAATAAAATTTTTTTTTTTATCAATTAAGTGCATAGATCCACCTATTCCACCACTACATCCAGTGCTTTTACCGTAAATTTCTGCTAACATTTTTTTTAATGAGCAGCCTTTTGCCAAATAATGTGCATGAGCTCTATGATAGCTTATTGCGTGATCATTTTTTTTTAACACTAGGTTTAATGCGGCAGATGGTATTTCTTGACCTATAGATAAATGTACAGGACATCTCATTTTTTGTTCTGAGTATTTCTTTGCAATTTCTTCTTCTGTAAATCTTATTAAATATGACTTTTCTAAAAATTTTAATAATAAATTTTTATTCAGCATTTTTTATTTGTTATTATTTTTTTTATGTTTAAACTTAAGAAATAGTATTCCAATTACATGAAAAAAAAAATTAAATCAAAAAAAAGTATTAAAATTGGTTTGGTTCATGGAGTATTTGATGCAATCCATATAGGTCATTTATGGTATTTTAAAAATGCCAAGAAATTAGTTGATAAATTGATAGTATCTGTAACTACAGATAAATATGTCAATAAGGGTCCTGGTAAGCCAATTTTCGATACAGCTAAAAGAGTGGAGCTACTGAGATCAATAGATGTTATAGATGAAGTGATTGTAAGTGATAGCAAAACTGCAATTGAAATTATAAAAAAAATTAAACCAGATTTCTATATTAAGGGGAGTGACTATAAAAACCTTGCATCAGATCTCTCAAATCAAATTAGGGTAGAAAAAAGAGCGGTAGAGAGCATTGGTGGAAAACTTGTCTTTACGAATTCTCCATTATTTTCATCAAGCTCAATAATTAATAAAAATTTTGATTTTATAAATGATGATGCAAAAAAATTTCTCACTCTCTACAAAGGTAGCAAGTATCATCTGCATAAAAAATTTAAAGATTTTATAAAAACTAAATCTAATAAAAAAATAATCTTAATTGGTGACCCTTTGCTTGATATAATTAAATTTGTCCTACCATCAGGAAAATCAAACAAAAATAATATTATAGCAACAAGATTTGTAAATAAAGAAATTAATCTAGGTGGAACATTGCTTGTCCTTAATTTTGTTTCCCAATTCTATAAATCGGTTGAGTTTCTATTTGTTGGAGATAAAAAAGAATTTAACTTTTTAAAAAAAAAAATTAACAAAAATGTGAAAATTAACTTTATTTTATCTGACAACAAAATCATTAGAAAAAATAGATATATAGATACATACAATAATAATAAATTCTTTCAGGTTAATGAAAATGAAGATACAAAACTTAGTAAAAAAACTCAAGGCAAGATTATCAGTTTTGCAAAAGAAAAATTTAAAAAAGTAGATAAGATTTTATTTTTTGATTATGGCTATAATTATTCATACCCAGAAATGAGAGTTTTATTAAATAAATTTTCTAATAAGTTAATATTAAATTGCCAAACAAATTCATATAATTTTGGTTTTAACTTAGCATCTAAATATAAAAAGTCTCAAATACTTGGTATCGATGAAAATGAATTAAGGTTACTAGTTCAAGATAAAGATACAAACCTACAGCACATAATAAAAAATAATAAGAATTTATTTAAGGGAATAAAAACTTTTATAATCACACAAGGAAAGGTTGGCTGTTATATTTTAAAGAATAATAAAATTAGCTTTATTCCAACTATCTTAAAGCCAAGCATAGACACGACGGGTTCTGGAGATATTTTTTTATCAATGTTTTCTATATTGAGTTTAGCTGAAAAGTTTGAAGTAGAAGAGATTTCAATTATTTCTCATGTTGCTGCGGGGCTGCATGCAAACGAACTCGGTAATAGGTTTAACTTGGATAAAAAATATATTTCTAATATTCTATCTTCTGTACTCAAATAAATAAATTAAAAGACGTTATTACTTTACAGCTTTGTAAATAATTTTTTATTATGTGGAAAAATTTCTATCTAGATTTTTTCTCTCTCTCTATTCATTTATGAAAGAATTTTTTTTATAACTAAAGAATCCATTGATTGATAATTTTTTCAATATTTTAGAAAACCTAAATTTAATATAATTCACTATAGTTTTTTATCAAAATAACTTGGGATATTTTTTTTGAAAATAACATGAAATTCTTGAATCTAGATATCTAAAACAGGATGTTTGAGGAATATTTTTAATAAAGGATTTTTGATCTTTGTTCAAATTGTAAAAATTACCTTTATTTATCTCTAAAAATTCCTTAGTGGCCTCTAAAATTTCATCTTTAGTATTCTCCAGTGCCACATAACCGTATTGACTCATTTTAGTTTGTGAAACTGCATATTTATCATAAAAATCTTTATTAAATAATTCTATATAATTAATTATTTTATTTTCTCTATTTTTTATCCTTTTAAGTAAATAGATATCATTTTTTTTTGTAGCAAATGTGTATGGGTAAAAAATATTTACTGCGAGCATCGGTGTGTTCATTAATGCTCCCAATGAACCTGGCCCCGAATGACAGTTTATAAAACCTTTACACTTAGCTATTAAATAATATTGAAAAAATTGATTGAATACCTCGTTTGTGTCCAGCTCTGCATAATTATTAGAAAATTTTAATTTTTTACTTTTTGAATGAATTAATCTAATCACAAAATAATTATTATCTAAGAGATAATTTATTGTTGGAAAATAATTTTCTAAAGAAGCTCCCCTTAAATAAGATGATGCTAAAAAACTTTCGTCCCTTACATGTAAAACTATAGTTTTTTGAATATCAAAATTTTTAAATTTACTGATAAAAAATTTTTCCATTTCTTTAATATATTGTAATTTTAAATCGAATAAATGTAGGCTATTGCCGAATTTTTCCTCAAATGTTTGAATAATTTGAGTAGGATAGTTTCTTCCTATCTTTTTACCATCTCGTTC
>MDSY01086376.1_pt1 | contig 15825 bp, 17 predicted proteins | sample 811131 | NCBI WGS metagenome assembly MDSY01 (sample SAMN05326643, study PRJNA326480) | marine metagenome | isolation source: seawater | place: Atlantic Ocean: South West | collected 2010
ATTTATTACGTAGTTATTATTTATATAAATATATCTTAGATAAACATTAATATATCTATGTTTAATCTACTTGATAAAAAGACTTAATCATACTAAATAGAGCTGATTTATTTAAATTGCACCATCATTGATGGTTGATACTCCTAAACTTTGGAAATATGAGTTAGTTATAGGACCTTAAACATTAATCTTAATATTCTTGTTCGCCTGTTATGGTTGCTCAGCATCTGTAGCAGGTTGTTGTGAATACGAAACAGTGTAAGCGCCTGTTTTAGCATCTTCTAATACGGCCTCTAGTGAAACCTTAGATACCATTTCATCGTTATATTTATACCACTCTTCCTCAACTTTTCTATAGGTATAATAATGGCCGGATCGAGTGGTCTCTCCTTGGTGAATCACCACACTTGTTAAGTCATATTTTAACTTTTTCGTACCCAAGGTTATCTCTTCGTCTATGGTTACGGGTTTATTTATTTTATGTTCAGTGAAATCCGTAGCTCCTGCCTTTTTTACAGACTCAAATCGATTTAGTGAAAATATGATAGTAGATTGAGGATCAATTAATGTAGTTTGTTTAGCATTTTCGTCTTCTTCATATGTCATCTCTACTTCAGCTTGATATTTCGTTATTGCGGTGTGTAAACTGCTTATACCTTCAATTGGCAAAGCAACTATGATCTCTTGATGTTGATGGAGTATTGTCTTACCTTGAGATTTTATACTGCCATTAAGCGTAACTCTGATATTAGGAAGTTTTAATTTATCAAGAATCTGTAACAATATCTCATTCGCGTCTTGTTGTGGCCCACCGGCCTTTTCACCCTCTTCTTTTTCAATATTAATTCTTGCATTGATACATTCTTGTCTAAAATTTTCGGCGCAATCTGATAGTTTATCTATCTTTCCAACTTCATCAGTATCTCTCTCAGCATCTCTTAGACGTACCAAACTATTGTTTAATCTTAACTCAGGGCTATCTTCACTATCATCCCATTGTAAGTTTTGAACTTCTGGCATCGATAATAGCATCTGAATTGTTGCATTAAAAAAGCAAGTGTTTCCAAAGTTTTCAATACCTCGTCTTTCTTGTACGGTTACTATTTCTCTTAAATATTTATCTAAACGTTTCTCGTCATATTCCTTTAACAATCCTTTAACATCATTTAACGAATCAGTAACGTTTTGTTTAAGTTGCTTGGTCTTTTCACTTTCTACAACTGGTTTATTCATATGTACAATGTAATTATGGCTATTTTCTAAGACATTAGAAATTCTTTTTTCTTCCTCATCGGCTAAACCTATTGTTTGTATTTGTGTTAATTTTGCTATATTTATAAATTCAGTAAGTGTGTTTTCATGCTTTTTCATTTCATCTGGTTTAAGTCTTGGATCCAAAGTTTTAAGCAACGCTATTTTCTCTTTTTCTATTTGTTGGTCATTTAAACCGAGGTCTAAAATCTTTTCTACTAAAATATTTATTTGAACTGCAAATTGAGTCTTGTATTCCTCAGGTGCTGTTATAGCTACAGGGATGTGGTTAACTACAGGGGTGTATCCCGTTTGCTTTACTCCTATACCCATTCCCACGCTTGTTCCCATTTTATTATTCCTTTTTATATCGTTTTATATAGTTATCGTGTTTTTTCTTGAAAAAATTTCATTTTTTTTTCTTTTTAAGGTAATAAAACTCTTTAATCTTAATAATTCTTGCTGAATTTTACCAAAAAAACCCTTTTATTTCAATTTTTTATATTAATAATTGGTTTCAGTTTGATGATTAAAAATCAAAACTCTCAGATTCAGTCTCTTGATCTTGTATTGTCTCTGCTTGCTTTTTTTCTTCTTCAATTTCTTCTGCTGTTTTTAATACAACCATATCAAATAGTCGTTTAAAAATCTTTTCAGACATAGGTGTTACTTCGACTCTACATTTTTGATAAGCAGCCACTTTTTCATCAGACATATATTCTTTTACTGCGTCAGCAAACTCTTCTTCTGCATAGTTAAAGAAAAAAGCAACCATCTGATTTTCTTGCAAACTTAAATGTGACGCAATTTTTTCTAAGGATCGATAATTTTCTGGATATGGATTTTCTTCTTTTTGTATAGATACTTGCTGAGTTTCAGCAGTAATTTCTTCTTTATTCTCTTCAATACTCTCGTCATTTTCATCAAACTCAAATTCATTATCGTTCTCGGTACCACTACCTTCAAATTCTTTTTCACTAATTGACTCTAAAACTAATGTTAAAAAATCTCCCATCTCTTCTTCATCAATTGAAGGAACATCATCTAAAGTTGATGTTAAAATAGTAGCACTTTCTTCTGATAGATGCTTTAGAACTTCTGTACTCTTTTCTTCGATTAAACTAATTAATAATTGTGATTTTTGTTTCCCTGATAAATTCATGAATTTACCTCTTCTAGTACCAAATCTTCTTCTACTTCATTTTGACTCTCATTGCCAGTCTCTTCAGCCATGTCTGAATTTAACCAATCCTCCATAATCGCAGCTAATTTTTCTGGCGTTTCTAATGCTAATTCTTTTAATTGATTTAATTTGGTTTCATTATCTACTTCACTTTCTTCTTCACTATCAATATCATCAAATTCATCTTCATTAATATTGTCTACTATTTTCTTTTCTTGTTTCATTTTATTTCGTAAAAACTGAACCAAATATACTAAAATTACAATACCAATCATGATACTGGCAAATAATAATAAGTAACTAAGTATTCCTTGTCGAGTATGCTGAGCTATTATCGCCTTTTTTTCACTTTCTGTATAAATTGGAAACTCTGCAATACTTAATTGAATGGAATCTCGCCCTCTTATATACCCCACTGAACCAGCTATTGTTTGAAATACTTGTTGTTTAAACGCTTGATCAACAATAATCTCATCATTAACCCCATCAATTACAATACTTACTGTTTGTCGCTTTATATCTACAATATTACCATTTTCTAGAGGACCTAAATCAGATGTAACTTCAACTTTAAACGATGCAATAGGCATAATTCCAAATAATTGTTTTTCTACTTTTTGTTTTAAATTGTTTTCAAAATTCCATTTAATTTCAAACCATTCTTGAATTCGATCATAATTAGGAATTATAGGGCTTCCAATCGCCTCTTCTCTACTAATGGCTGCTAAAATGGGCTCTTTTTTCTTTTCTTCTTCAACATAAGTACCCGCTCGTTTTGCTGCGAGTCGTTCAAAGATGCCATCGGATAACAAACTTCCTTTTGTATCAATTACAGACACATTTTCTACTTGTAAATTTTCGACTGCATTTGATACTAATTGAATAATACTAAAGACAATTTCATCTGTTATTTCGGCTCCATGAATCATGCGAATAATAATAGATGATGTTACAGGTGGCTGAGTAACTGAAAATAAGCGTTGTTCTGGCAATACAATTTGTACTTTTGCGGACTCTACAATATTTAATTCTGTAATGGCCTTTTCTAGCTCTCCTGATAAAGCTCTTAAAAAACGAATTCGTTTATCAAACTCTGTTACCCCTAAGGTTTGGGCATCATCTAATAACTCATAGCCTTTCTTTGCTTTTCCCGATGGAATACCTTTTATTGCTAATAAATTTCTTGCTATTTCAATCTCATCTTCTGCTACTAAAACTGTAAACTTTTGACCATTTTGTTCCGTTTTAAATTGTATTTCAGCTAAACTAATTTCTTTTAATATTTTACTTGCATCACCAGCATCTAACTGACTAAATAATTTTAGATATTTTACTTTTCTTCTACTTTTCTTTTGCTTTTCGATTTTAGTTTTTGATACCATTATGTTTTTACTGCTTGAGTTATTAACTGATTTTTTTGACTCACTCTTTCCACCAAATAAGGTTGTTAATAACACCACAACTACAATTACACCTACTATTAAGCCACCAATTATTAATTGTCTATTTGATTGCTTGGGAGGTATTGCCGTTAATTGAGAGGGTAATTCCTCTAAAGTAGCTTCTTCTTCAATTATTTCTTCTTCAGCCATAATTTTTTAATTTATATGATAATATAAATTTATTTTACATTAGGTTGACTAGATAAGTCACGTAAATAGACTTATTTCTTTTTCTTATTTTTAAATTGCTAACTGTGTTATTTCTTTAAATGTCTGCGTTGCTGAAGATAATACCGTTGTCGCAAAAGATACGGCTAAATTTAATTTCATTGTCTCAACACTCACTTCATCTAATGATACTTTTCCTTCAATATACTGCTCAGTTAAGTCATTAACACGATATTCCATGGTACTAATACTTTCTAACACTTCCACGGCTTTGTCTATTAACATTTGAAACGGTGTCACTTCCATTCTATTGGTACTTAAATATGTCTCTTCATCACCTAGATTCTGAGCTGATTGACCACGATTTCGGTTATTTTCAACTTCACGAAAAATTGTATCTATTTCTTCTGGAGCTAAGGCCTGAGCTAATAATTCTCTATTTTCTTCTTCTGAAACAATTCTTGGCTTTTGATTAAAATTATACTCAATATTGTCAACATCATTGGGATTAATCCCATTTAAAGCTTCATCAAAAAAATCTTGAAATGGTACTTTTGGCATTATTTGATTATTAATGGCACTCGATTTTTGTGGTTTCATTTGCATTACTTCTAAAGGATCAATTTTTTTATTCATTTTAGCAACTCCATTGTTGATTGATACATTGCTTTGGTAAGTTTAAATGCATTAATATTAGCCTCATACATTGCCTCTGTATGTTTTAATGTTACCATTTCATTTGGCATATTAACATTGGGTAAATAAAAATATCCATCTTCATCTGACTGAGGAGCTGCTGGATCAAAATAACGACTAAATGGCTCTGTACTTCGTTCAATATCCACTACTTTTACGCCAATATCAGATGCTTCTAATACTAAATATTTCTTTTGATATGGCAACCCTGTTTCTTCATCTTTTAGAGTCATTAAATTGGCAACATTTTCAGCCGTCATAGTCATCTTCATTCGCTGAGAAATAATGCCACTAACATTAATTTGAAAAGCATCTTCTAACGTACTAAGCTGTGCTATTATCGGAGATGTTGATAACACTATCATTAACATAATTTTTATATACATCACTAGCGTTTTCCCATTGTTGCTATTTGTCTATATGTATCAAATCGTTTTTTATATAATGTCAAATAACTTGCTTGTAAATTTCTATTTTTTGCCATACTTGCTGTCATATGCTCTAAAATCACTTTCTTTCTTAATTCCTTATTATTAGGAATAATTTGATTTAATTCTGCTTGATCTTCTGGATATAATATGGGTTCAAAGCCTGGGGTTGTAGCATTAGCAATATTATAAGAAAAAAGAGCATGCTTTTTTGTTGCTTTATAAATTGCTTTTTCTAATTTTTGATCAACAGGATAAAACAACATTTTGTCTATGTATTGCTGCGCAACTAAAGCGCCTCCTAAATATATACCTATCATAATTGCTAAAAATAGATATCTATTCACTCTGTTTTACTCCTTGTAATCGGTTTTTTAATTTACTTAATACATTCATATGAATTCTACATATACGACTTTTTGATAATTTTAAATGCTTAGCAATCTCTACCTGTTTAAGCCCATGTATATAAAATAATTCGATAACATCTTTATCAGGATGCTCTAGTTCATAAATTTCTTTCCACAAAAAATCATAATTTTCATCTACTATCTCAATTTCTGGATCTTTTGTTCCTTTACTTTCAGAAACATTTTGCTTTATTTCTCCTGACAAATAATGTACAAATGTTGCTGATTCAACCGCTTGATTGACTTTTTCTTTTGGCTTACTACCAGACTCATTCATAGTATCTTCAATAAATTCTGCTAATGTTTCTTGTAGCTTCTTTCTTCTATCACGATATTCTTGAGGAATACGGGAATTCCATTCACTTCGAATAGAGTCTAATATTTCTCCTCTAATACGATAATAGGCATATGTTTGAAACTTTGTTTTTAAATCTTTTTTAAATCCCCTTTTAGCTTTTAATAAGCCTTCTACACCCCAACTTAATAAATCATCAAAATCTATGCAACTTGGAACTTTGCCTGCTTGCAAAATTTTTGATGCAATATTTTTAATTAATGGCATATTCTCATTAATAAATTCTTCTGAATGTCCCTTATCTTTTAGCACATCATTGTATTGTAAATTATTAATATTTATTTTTTTCTTTGACATATTTATTCCATAAAATAATCATCTAAATTTAATAAATCCTGTTCAGCTAGATGCCTGGATAACTCCCTTGCATAAATAACATTCATTAATTCATTTGATTGCTTAGTATCATAAATCGCATCTTCTTCAACTTCAATAACACTGGTTGATTTAAATAATGGTTGCACAAAAATTTGTTGAATAAATAATGCTTGCATTTGTTTCATAGAATCTTCTTCACTACCGACCTCATATTGCGGGTTTAGTAATTGATAATAACTCATATCTGGCATCTGTCCATAGATAGTTGCTGACATCAATGCTATTAAGCAAATACTATATTTAATCATAATATTTCTAGGTCAGCCACTAAAGCTCCTGACTCTTTTAATGCTTGGATAATACTGATTAACTCCTTTGGCGATACACCTATCTGATTTAATGAATTAACTAAATTTGATAATGTATCAGCCGCTTCTATATAGACTAACGGCTTTTGGGCCTCACTAATTGTAATTGGATCTTCTTGAGCCCCAAATAATCCCCCAGAATCATTATTTATTTTTATTGAAACGCCACCATGTGTAATTGCAACTGGAAATAATTTTACTTGCTCACCAATGATAATAGTTCCTGTTTTGGAGTTTACAACAATACGTGATGATCCATCAGGCGTAATTTCTATGTTTTCAATTTCTGATATAGCTGTAATTAAATCAGATGACTCTAGGTCTGCTAATGGAATCTTAATTGTATTGCCATCAATTGCTTTTGCTCCTTTATACCCTTGTTCTTGAATAGCTTTCATTGCTTTTGATACAGTAAAAAAATTTGGTTTGTCTAATACAATCGTAATATTATGCTGATCAGTAAATGTGACAGGTACTTCTAACTCTACAATAGCACCATCAGGAATCGATCCAACTGTTGCTTGATTTCGATAAAGTTGTGTCGTTGAAGAACTTTCACTTGCTCCATCAACAACTATATTTCCTTGCGCTACGGCATATGTTTGCATATCTGGTCCCATCATTGGTGTCATTATTAACGTACCGCCAATCAAAGAACTTGCATCACCTAATGCTGATACTGTTACCGATATACGTTGCCCTTTCTTTATAAATGAAGGAAGGTTTGTTGTAACTATTACAGATGCTGCATTTCTGGCATTTAAATTAACACCACTTAATGACACTCCCATTTTTGAAAGTAAATTTCGTAATGCATTATTGGTTAAGCCTGCAGCTCTAGAATCACCGGTTCCTCGCAATCCAACGACAACTCCATAACCAAGCAATTGATTGTCTCTGGATTCAACTAATTTTCCAATATCTTTTAATCTTACTGTCGTACTCTGAGAATAACTAATCCCACCTAATAAACTTACAAAGATTGTAATTAATACTAAAATTTTCATATCAAAACAACCAATTAAACATTTTTGTCATAATACCAGGAGACTGCTTTGCTGCCACAACCCCCGTTCCATGAACAGAAATTTCTGCCTTAGCTACTTGATATGAATATACTGAATTTTTTGGTGAAATATCTTGAGGACGAATAACACCAGCAACTCGAATTGTCTCTAATTCATCATTTACCTTTACTTTATGCACTCCCTCTATATATAAATTTCCATTATCTAATATTTCAGTAACAATTGATGATACAACGGCTTTTACTTGACTTCGTCTTGATGTTTGACCGGTACCTTCATACTTGTCATCCCCATTTAAACCATATTCTTTTTTTTGATTTAATGTTTCATTTCCTAGCAAATTTCCTACCTGCTCCCAATTTGTTTGAATAGAAGCACCTAAAGTTGACTCTCTTTCTGTACTGGTAGATGCTTGTTGTGCAGCTGATGTTGATTCAGATACATATATTGTAATAATATCCCCTACTCGAATAAGTCGCCTATTTACACCATAAAAAGGGGTTTTAGCATTATCAAATAATGAATCAGCGACAACCTCCATTGGCCATAGCAAACTAATTAGAACTAATAAGAATATGTTTTTTATCAATTACTTTTCCTCTTAATATTTTTTTTGTACTTGTTTTTAATCGAATCATATCTCCAACCATACCTGCATCTAAAGCTGTTACATCTGATTTAATCTCAAATCCTGCTGATTTAATTACTAACTTTACATGTTCTCCTTTTTTAATATCAGGAACAATTTCAATCCATCTATCTGAAAATGCAATTCCTTTTATCATTGATCGCTTCGCCTGCTTACCAATAATTATATCTTTATTAAAAATATAATCGTCAGAGCGAGATGTTAATTTAATTTGTTTTTGTATGATATCATTGTCTGAAATAATATCATTTGCTTTTATCTTTTTATTTGATACATACACATTGCCGTAAACACTTGATTCTAACAAACATTTTTCTGCTTTTAAAATTTCATTATTTTCTGATAAAAAAACAATATCTAAAATAATTTTCCCTATTAATGTTTGTGGCTTTGCTAAATCAACAAAAATATAAAAAACATCCTGAGATATATTATTAAAAATCTCCGAATTTTTTATTTCAACATTTACTTTAGGCTTATTAACGTCACCAAGCTGACTCAAAATTTGATTTTTAATATCAGCAGATAATGTTTCACTAGAAAAACTAGCGCTACTATACTGCTTAGCAGAAACTGTTACCGCTAAAAGACCCACTAAAATAAATGTTAAACAACTTTTCAGCATTAGATTATTTTCCTATATCACTTGCTGCTTTTAGCATAGCATCTGCTGATTTAATCGTAGAGTTTACTAACTCAAATGTTCGTTGACATAACAACATATTCATCATTTCTTCAATAATATTAACATTTGAAAATTCTAATGCACGCTGTTTTACCATCCCCACTCCATTCTCTCCTGGAATTGTTAATTCAGGATCCCCTGACGCTGCTGTTGATTTAAATAAATTTTGACCTACATCTTTTAACCCACCTGCATTTGGAAAATTTACTAAGTAAATTTGACCTATTTCTGTTGGTTGAACACTATTTGGTGTTTGGGCAAACACTTCGCCAGCCTCATTAATAATTACTTCTGTTGTATTAGCAGGAATTGTAATAGCGGGATCCAAAGGATGACCATTTGGATTTAACACATTCCCTTCTGCATCTGTATGCAGGTTTCCAGCTCTACTAAATCCATAGGTTCCATCTGGCATTAAAAATTGTAAAAACCCATTGCCTTCTATTGCAACATCAAGTTGTTGATTGGTCATTTCAATTGATCCCGTAGAAAAATCCTTTGTTACATCAACAATTCGAATCCCTTGTCCATATTCTAAATATTTCTTACGCTTTCGTCCTGCGCCAGGTGATACTTCATCAAATTCTGAATAAGCTCGTTCTAATACCAATGGAAATAAACTCTCCATTTCCATCCGCTTTTTCTTATAGCCTACTGTTTGTGCATTCGCAATGTTATTGGCAATAACCTGCATTTTTCTTTCATAAGAAAAATATGCTGATTTTGCCATAAATAATTGTGATAACATGTTGTTTTCCTCCTTTAATTTTTATGGACTACTAAGCCCTGCTGCTGTATTTAATGCTCTATTGATTAAATGCGCTGTTTTTACATTTGCATCATATGCATTTTTTGCCATCAATATATCCCCAGTAATTCCCTTTAAAACGTTATTTTGCTCCAAAGCTCCTTGAACAACGGCATAATGCTCTGGCCCTTCTTCAACCGGAACATCTTTGGTTAAAATAAAAAATGATCCATTTAATGATTCAAACGATTGCATAGCTGAAAATGTTTTAAATACAACTATCTTCATACTTGAAACAGGTTGACCATCTACATAAATAAGCCCTGATCGAGATACCAATATATCTTCTCCTTCCGGTAAAACAATCTGCCCTTCTTCACCTAATACAGGATAATTTCCTGATAACGTCACAAGTCTTCGTTGCGAATCCAAAATAAACCGACCATCTCTTGTAAATGCAATCGTTCCAGGTAATTGCACAACAAAAAAGCCTCTACTATTAGCATCAATATAAAAATCAAGTTCTTTATTTGTTTCAACCATCGGACCTGCTCTCCATCGAAAAAAAGGTAAATAATCTAGATTATACCCATCTTGTGTTTTTTTTCTAGAATTATAAACACCCGTTTCAATAAATCCTGGTGTCCCAACATTTATTGTATAAAACATAAAGTTTGTATAATGCACTTGAAACATTCGCATTGCTTCCAACGTTGTTGACACCCCTTCATCTTGCACCTCACCAAAATCGGTATAACCATAAATTGATGATGTAACACTTAAAATCATAAGGATTATACCCATCGTCATATTTCTATAAACATTCTTATTATTTTTTATCATTTTTTCTTTTTCTTTTTAACTTTTTCTTTTTTGCCAATCGATCTAATCGATATACAAACGATAAAACTTCTGCCACCATATTATATAATGTTGGTGGTATTTCAGAGTTGATAGCCAACTTTGACAATAACTCCACCAATGAAGAATCTTCATAAAATGGAACCTTATTATCTTCGGCAACCTTAAGTATCTTTTCCGCAATTTGACCTTTTCCAAACCCAGTAATTTTTGGTGCCTTACTATTTTTGGAATCATACTTTAATGCTATTGCTTTTAAATTATTTTTATTCTTAACATCTAACTGATGAATATTTCGTTTTAATTTTATCTTTTTTGTTTTGTTATTGTTTTTAAAATCCATATACTACACTTCCGTACTAATACGTTTCATATCATTTAAATTAAAAGTAGGTAACAATAATTTTTCAATATTGATGATCTTTTTTAATGCCTGTACCTGTGTAACCTCATAATTTAACTCTTCCATTGATTTTTTTAATTCCGGAACCTCATCTAACACAAATTTTTGAGTTAGTTCATTACTTGTATAGATTTTATATGCCATTTGCTTGTTATTAATCTCAATAATAATCGTCAAATCACCTAAATCTGACGTCTCGCACTTAATTACAATTGTTGTTTTATCTGGGTTTACTTTCTTTTTATTTTTTGGATCTTTACTCACCATAACCTCAATATCTTTCAATCCTTTTGCCATGGGATTTGGAATCATCCAATAATGAAAAAATTCTTCTGCAATCTGTTGATTAGCAGGGCTTTTTGATAAAATTAATTGGGTTAATAATACATCATGAAATTTACTTGAATCTTTTTCTACACCTTTTATTATTTTTTTTAAATTATCCGCAATTAAATTATTCGATGATGACAGTTTTTTATTAATCCCCTTTAAAAAATCTTGTAAATACCTTAAGTCTTGCACTAGATCTGATTGTTTACTAAGCAATCCTTTAATATCCAAATTATCTACCTGTTTCTTGATTCGCTTAGTATCATCTAAAAAATCATCTAAAAAGCCAGCTATTCCTGCAATTAATGACGGATCTAAAAATGCACTAAAGCCAGGCAATGCGTTCTTTAACCCCTGCAGCCCTATTCCTAGAGATGCCAAACTACCAGATAACTGAACATTATGTGATAAAAATTTTGAAATTAAATCTACAGCCTTCGCATTTCCTTCTAATCCTTTTGAATACGCAATAACACTTGCCTCTAACTTATTTCCCCTCTTGCTTCCCTTCACAGCTTGTTCAACTAAATCAAACGCTTCTGGAGAAGCCTCTACACCATACAACAACATTGTTGTTAAAATCTGTTTATTTTCCGGAGTAACAGCCTTCTGCAAATTTAATAAGGCCTGGCTAATATCTTGTGAATTTAAAATACGTACATATTCAGGTGTTTTCTGTAACGCTTTATCAGCTGTTTTAGCACTTGTTTGATTATCATTTATTTCTTGAATACTCTTAGGTAACGATTTAGAGTCGACAGTTTGTTGAGGCCTATTAACATCTCCACTTATATTTTGCATTCAACTCCCTTTTGTTTCCCAATAAGCGTCAAAATTATACCAAAAAATTCATTATATTTGAATAGATTATACCTCTAGCTGATTCTTTAAACACTTACAAAAAATCAATATTACAAGCTCAAAGTCTACTCTTTTTTAAATAAATTAAATATTTTTTCTTGAATTATTACGGCTTGATTTTGAGATCGTAATGTCAATTCAAAACCACATGATTCTACCAAAACAACACCTCTTAAAGAATTTGTTAAAAACATCTCGTCAAACGCGTCCATCTCTGTTACCAAAACCTCTCTTACATCACAATCATACCCAAAATTATTTGCATTTTTTATAACCAAGTCTCGGATAACACCCTTTAAAATGACATTAGAATCCGGCACAACCAATGTCTTTCCTTTAATAAATATTATATTGGATCGAGATGTCTCTAATAACACCTGGTTTTCATCATACAAAACTACGTCATCAAAATCATTACTTAAACGATTTTCAAGCATATTTTTCATCCATGATAACGATTTAAATTGATCCAACTGAATCTTTTGAAATGACTGTTGTCTTAAATCTAATCGCAACCGTTGGTCAGCTTGATAACCTGGCCACCTTCTTAATACCAGCAAAAAAAATGGATTTGTTACAATACCCTTTGTTGGATCATCCGTTCTATTTCCTGGAGTTAAATAAATATTTAAAATACCTTCTGTAACATCATTTTTTTCAATAAGCTCTGCAATACTCTTTAAGATATCATCATCTGAATACTCTAATGGGATATCTAAAATAATCGCACCAGATCGCATACGATCAAGATGCTCTTGAGCCAAAACTGGCTTTCCCTGTTCAACACGAATCGTTTCAAATAGCCCATACCCATACAAAAAACCATAATCCATAAAAGGAAATTCCATAGCTTCCTTTTTCTTTAACTCTAAATTTTCTGAAATATAGTTAAATACACTATCCATAGTAGTATCAGTGTAATCAATAATACCTTACTTCGACAAGGACTCTGTTTTATTAAACCTTAACAAACTATCAAGCATTCCCTTTGCTTTTATCTCACACTCTTGCCACTCAAAATCACTATCTGAATCAGCTACTATCCCTCCACCAGCATGGCAAAACAATCTATTTTTATTTGTGTATAATGTTCGTATTGCAATATTAAATATCATATTTTTATTTCCTGATATATACCCTACACATCCCGTATAGGGCCCTCTCTCACCTATTTCGCATTCATCAATAATCTCCATCGATCGCTTCTTTGGAGCACCTGTAATTGATCCTCCCGGAAATAATGCTTTCATAATCTCAAAAAAATTAACACCCTCTTTTAATTCCCCTTCTATTGTTGCTACTCCATGATGAACATATTGATATGCTTTAATCTCTCTTAATTGCTTCACAACCACTGTTCCCGTTTGACATATTTTATTTAAATCATTTCGCTCTAAATCAACAATCATCAATAATTCAGCTTGATCTTTACTTGATTGTACCAATAACTCTTTTTGATATTGATCCTCAGCTATACTTGATCCCCTCCTTATGGTTCCTTTGATAGGTTTCGTAATAATCCGACTCCCTATCTTTTGAAAAAACAACTCTGGTGATGAACTTAAAATATGATAATCCTCATAATTTAAATAAGCACTATAAGGTGCTGGCGACACCTGTCTTAAAACATGATACATCGTACTTAAACAACCGTTTACTTTAACGGAATACGGCATCGAAACATTTACCTGATACGTATCTCCCTGCTTAATATACTCTAATATTTTTTTTATTTTCTTTTTATACTCTTGTTTATCTGGATAATCTATTTTATCCGTAACAACAAACGCACTATCTACATCTCTTAAATTATCTAAAATTGCCTGAAACTTGATATAATCTCGGCCATATAATCGACTTGATACAAAGCTAGCGACCTCTTTTTGATGATCGATAATAATATAACGGTCATAAATCCCCCCTATCACTTCTGGATACTCTGCTTTTTTTAGCCAGCTAAAATCATTTAAATTTCGAGCAGATTCATAAGTAAACATCCCAATAAAACCTGATGCAAATCCATCCTGATTACACTCATTCTCTTTACAAGGCTCTATATAATTTTCGATAATATTAAAGATATTTTGATTCTTATAAACAGTATCTTTGTTATCTTCTTTTACAATAATTTGATCATCTTTAACAAAAAATTTATATTTAGGATCAAGCCCAATAATTGATTGTTCTTTCACATTACCTTGCTGGCTATTACAATCCAAAAAGGCAACATAAGGCTGCTTTAATAAACATGTTAATAAAGACTCTGTTAGGCTTATTGATTCAGAAATAAACATAAGTTTTTTATACTAGTCACTTGCTTTTAATACACTCAAAAAAGCCTCTTTTGGGATCTGAACACTACCAATTTGTTTCATCTTTTTCTTACCAGCTTTTTGTTTTTCTAATAATTTTCTCTTTCTTGAAATATCCCCTCCATAACATTTTGCTGTTACATTTTTTCGCATTGCTTTAATTGTTTCTCGTGAAATAACTTTTGCACCAATTGATCCTTGTATGGCTACTTCAAACATTTGCCTGGGAATAATATCTTTTAATTTTATTGCTAAATTACGTGCTAATGGGCTTGCCTTTTTACGATGCGCAATAAAGGATAAGGCATCGACAATATCACCATTAATTAACATATCTACTTTTACCAAATCAGCTGGTTTATGATCTTTATACCAATAATCCATACTAGCATACCCTTTGGTTCGTGATTTTAATTTATCAAAAAATTGCGTTATGAGTTCATTTAAAGGGATTTCAAAGGTTAATACTTGTCTATTACTATCAATAATCTCTGAATTCTCAAACTCACCTCGTGATTCTTTAACTAATTCAATAATAACACTTATATACTCATTAGGAGCAATGATCGACAATCCCATACAGGGTTCAAAAATAGTATCGATATGTGTTACTTCTGGATATTGATTTGGGTTTTCCATCTCAAATGATTCACCATTGTTTAACGTTACCTTATAAGTCACATTAGGCGCTGTTACAACAATCTCGATATTAAATTCTCGCTGAATACGCTCTTGAATTATCTCCATATGTAATAGGCCCAAAAATCCACACCGATACCCAAATCCTAATGCCTGAGATGATTCGGTTTCAAAGGTTAATGACGCATCATTTAATTGCAATTTTTCTAATGCTTCGCCTAACATTTTATATTCATCAGTATCGACTGGATATAACCCGCAAAACACCATAGGCTTAGCAACTTGATACCCCTCTAAAGCTTCTTCAATCGGATTATCCTCTTCTGTTATTGTATCCCCGACACGAGCATCTTTGATTGATTTTAAGCCTGTAATAATATAACCAACCCCTCCCCTATGAATAGATTCAGCGGGTGTCATATTAGGTTTAAAATAACCACATTCTAAAATATCTACTTTTTTCTTTGATGCCATTAGCCTTATCTTTTGCCCTTTTTTAATTGAACCATCAAACACACGTACATAATTAATAACACCACGATAATCATCATAACTAGCATCATAAATTAAGGCTTTTAATTGATCACTTTTACTCTCTTTTGGCCTTGGAATTTTAGCAATCACAGCCTCTAAAATTTCTTCTATACCCTGCCCTGTTTTGGCACTACATAACAAACATTCCTCTTTTGG
>MDSY01047982.1_pt1 | contig 15813 bp, 16 predicted proteins | sample 811131 | NCBI WGS metagenome assembly MDSY01 (sample SAMN05326643, study PRJNA326480) | marine metagenome | isolation source: seawater | place: Atlantic Ocean: South West | collected 2010
ACTATTGTTGAGCCAAATCAATACGAAATGAACTACATGGCTAAGATTTTAGATCAAGAAGTAATGCCTAAAATCAAAAACAATGAAAAAGTTTTGATACAATTTGTTAAGGGACACTTATATTATGTAACTAGACATTATACAAGAGATGAGTTTGGTGCTGGGATGACTTTTTTTAGGTGGCCAATAAGTCCTGCAATGGTTATGCTGCTTAAAGACAGAGGTATAGAAACTACAAGTTCATGTCATCCAACTATTTCTCGAGAGCACTACCAGAAATTTGAATATAATTGGGGTGTGCTTGAAATATTTTCGGATGAAGAAAGTCAAAAAGCAAATGCCCCTAAAGAAGATTATATTCTTATAAACATGAGAGAATTAGTCATGATTCATCAAGCCAAAACAAAGTAACTTTAAACACTTATGTGTAAGAATTTATACGAAGTTTATTCTTTAAAGTATACAGATATCTTTGTTTTTATATAATATTGCTACTTAATTAACTATCAAAACTAAATCATTAACCTAGTAATTTTACCGCTAAGCCTTTATAATTTTAAAAACCAATTTTCCTAAAAAAAATATGTCTATCGAGCAAAGTTTAGTAAACATAATAAGGTCTATATTACCGGACAGTTTATTTAAATTTATACCTACAATTTATTACTATATAAATAAAACTAGGTATAAGTTTTTTCACAGACCTTTACTTCAAAAAGAAACATTTAAAGCGAAAAAAAGACGAGATAAAGAAGGCTTTTTTGAACTTTACTGCAAAGGAAAAGGCGTAGATATTGGTTATGGAGGAGATCTATTATCATTAAATTGTCTAGGATGGGATATTGAAGATGGTGATGCACAATATTTAGAAAAAATTCCTAATGAAGAGTTTAACTTTTTATATTCTTCACATTTACTAGAACATTTAAATGACGTAGATATAACTATTAAAAACTGGTGGAGAGTTATTAAAAAAAATGGGTACATGATTTTATATTTACCAGAAAGAGATTTATATGAGAAAAAAAAGACGTTACCTTCGCGTTTTAGCTTAGATCATAAACATTACTTTAAGCTAGAAAATGATGAAAAGCCAAATACTGTTGGTATTAAAAGTCTTTTAGAAAGAAATCTAAAAAACTATAAAATAATTTATTCTAAAATATGTAAAGAAGGTTTTACGATTACAGATCCTTATAAACATAGTGATGGCGAATACTCAATAGAAATTATAGTACAAAAATTATGAAGCATATTAAAACTTTTATAAAAATTTTATTGGTTGTTGGTGTTATAACATATATGTTATCAGCAAATGTAATAATAGTTCCAAGCCCAGATATAATATTTACCAAATATACAGCCATAATATTGTTAACTATATGTTTAGCTATTACTATACATAATTTCGGTTGGTGGCTACTTCTAAGATCTCAAAAATATAATATAACTTATGTTAAATCTCTACTTATATATTGCTATGGAACATTTTTTAACATAGTAATGCCAGGTGGTGTAGGAGGAGATGCTGCGCGATTTTTATATCTTTATAGGCATATTAAACCTGAAGAAAAATCTGCAGCTTTATTTACAGTTCTTATATCAAGGATACTTGGATTTCATGCCCTTATAACTTTATGTATAATTATAGGGCTATTTTATCTAGAAAAGATTTTAAATAGTAATGCGTTATTAGCTATTTATATTATTATTTTAACAATATTTTCATCACTGATTGTAATTTCTATTATTTATCTTCTTTTTTCAAAATATGTTTTGTCTTATTTGGGTACTATAAAAAATAGTAAGTTGAAATACGCTGCTGATTTTATCTTACTAATAATAAAGAATATTCAAAACTATAAATCAAAAATGAAATATATATTTTTATGTTGGATAATTTCTTTATTTAGCCATATAATTTTTATTTCTACTTTCTACGTAATGTCGATTCAGCTTGATATGAATTACATTGATTTTTTTGAAAATATAGTAGTAGGTGGATTAAGTTATATGTCTAATTCTGTTCCTATAACTCCTGGTGGTATTGGCGTTGGCGAGGGATCATATAATTATTTTTATAAGCTTTTTTTAGATAATCCCGAGTACAATAATTTGGCTTTTGGTAGCGTATTTTTCATAGCATATCGTGTGTTATATACGTTTATTTGTATTCTATGTGGATTATCATTTATAATCCTAGGTAAGCCAAATACTAAATTTACTAATGATGGTTATAAAAAATTTTAGGTTTTTAAGCATATGCTAAGAAGTATAGATAAAAATTATTTATCAAAAGCTATTAAAGATTTTTGTAAAGGCACCTCTGTTACAACGGGTAATTTTTCTTGTGAAGCTCCAGGTTCAGTTCAAGACCTTGAGTGGAATCATATGGATCAATCGCATAGACCTTTTATTCACTCTACTTATAGTGACGAACTAAGAATATCTGTTGGTGAGAATTTTGCTAATTCACTTACTAAATGGGGTAATTGGCCTTTTTTTATTAATGTAATGGATATAAGGGTCAATGAAGGTCAATATTATCAAACTTTTACTATAGGTGGCTTAATATATTTGCATACAGTTATAGAAATGGGGTTTATTGATGATGAAAATAGCTCTCTAAATATAGAATGGCATATCTCCTCCCACTGGATTTTAAAACCAATTCATAAATTATTGGACAGAAAAATTTATAACCTTAATGTAAGACTGCAGGATGAAGATTACGTGATTAGAAGTCAAAGAGCTCTTTTAAGAAAATATGGTTATAATTTTAAATCTGATCCACCTAATTATTATAGCTCTAATCAGTTAATTAATAATACGATCTATCCAGCTTTAAAAAAACCTGTAAAAATTAAAGTGGAAGAATTTTCTGACGTTAATATAATTGCTAATAAAAAAGAGGTTTTATATAAGTTTGGAGAAAAAGAAATTTCTTTTATAATTAAAAAATTTTCTAATAATGAATTTTGCATTTGGCCTTCCGCATGTCCTCACGAGGGAGCTTCACTTGAAAATGGTGATTTTTGTGAGGGTAGGGTGACTTGTCCATGGCATGGTTTAAGTTTTACAGGAAGTAAATTATCAAATGAAAAAAATATTATTTCAAAATATGGTTTTATTTATAAATTAGAAAATGGATTAATTACAATATCTAACGACATAAGTTAAGGTTATATAATTATTTTAAAAAACTTAAATATATAGGTTCTTAATATTGCTAAAAGAATGCAGCTCCCATTATAAATAACTCTCATTTTGCTCTCGCCGCCAATACGATCTGGTTCATCCCCAGCAATTTCTAAAATCTTTAATTTTCTATTGCATGCAACCATGGATGTCAGTGGCTCAAAAACTGGGCCTATTAAAAACTTTTTAAATTCTGGGTATTTGACAATTGATATATTAAAACCTCTATACATTACTAAGGAATCAGTTATCGGGTAATTCCCCATTAACCTTATAAGTTTAGTAAATATAAAATTACCAATTGCGGTAACAATATTGTCATCATAAGACTTTGCTGGCGGTAGATATCTTGAGACAACAACTAAATCATATCCTTTTTGCATTTCGCTTACCAATTCAGGAAGCTTCTCTGGAATGCTATTTCCATCAAGGCTGAATTCAATCACAGCGTCAGTCTCAAGAGTTTCAATAGCATCAATAACAGCCTCACTCAATCCTTTTCTTATTTGAGACATTACTCTTATATTTTGTGAATAGGCATATTCAACTGTTCCGTCTTTAGAGCCCCCATCTACTACCAATATGTCGTCAAATAAATTTGTGTCAATATGAGGGTATATTTCCTTAAACCCATCTATCTCATTAAATGTAGGCAAAAGCAATGTAATGGTAATTTTATTTTTCATTAAATAATATTTTTATACGAAGTCAAAGAATTGTATCATAATTTCTTAACTATCAAAGTTTTCTAGATAAACTTTATAAGTTTTTTTAAGGCCCTTTAGAAGACTTATTGAGGGTTTCCATCCAAGCTTAAGAATCTTAGAAGAATCTAAAATTTTTCTTGGTATACCATCTGGCTTACTTGTATCAAATACTATATTACCTTTGTAATCGACAACCTCTGAAACTAAATACGCAAGCTCTTTTATAGTTACTTCTTCCCCTGTACCAAGATTTACCGGTTTATTGTCAAAATAATTCTCTAATAAAAAAATAATGCCGGAAGCCATGTCGTCTACATGTAAAAATTCTCTCTTAGCTTCTCCTGTACCCCACACTTCTACAGAATCAGATTTATTTATTTTAGCATTGTGAAATTTTTGTATTAAAGCAGGAATTACATGATTAGTTTTTTCATCGTAACAATCATTTGGACCGTAGCTTGCTGCTGGAATAATTGATATATACTTTCTATTATGTTGTAAATTCATAAACTCTACTAGCTTAGTCCCAAGGATTTTTGCAAGTCCGTACCCTTCGTTTGTTTCTTCAACTTTTCCATCCAAAATACTAGATTCTTTAAATGGTTGAGAGGTATCTTTTGGGTACATACAACTAGCACCTAGAAAAATTAATTTTTCACAACCAATTTCATTAGCGCTATTTATAATATTTAACGCAATCATAGCGTTTTGATATAGAAAATCTAATGGATACTTTGAATTAACTTGTATACCACCTACTAAAGCTGAGGTAATAATGATTACATCTGGCTTATTTTTTTTAAGCCATGCATTTGTTTCTTTTTGATTTATTTGGTTAAGATCACTTCTTGTTGACTCTACAATATTATAGGAATCAGAAGAAATTATAGATCTCTTTAATGCTTGACCTACCATACCTGTAGACCCTGTAATCCATATTTTTTTATTATTATTCATTTAGAATCCAGTGTAATGCTCCAGTAGCATATGTAAGACCAATAAAATCTTTATTGTTTAAAGCTATTTTTACATCATTTTTATTCATCCACATAATTTCAGGATCTTCAATATCTTTACTTATAGCTTCTTTAATTTTTTTAATATTTGAAACCTTTATAAATGTTAGCTTGCTAAACATATAGCTCCCACTTACTATGTAATCGTTAATAATATCAAATGATTTTGCTTCATATCCAGTTTCTTCAAGAAGCTCCCTTTTTGCTGCATCAATAGGATTTTCACCAGCTTCTATACCACCAGCAGGAAACGTTAAAGATTCTCTATTAATGCCGTGCCTGTATTCTTTATAAATTAACAATTCATCATTTTCATTTTGAACTAATAACATGACTGCGTCATTTATTTCTATCCTATGATAATTATCAATAATTTTACCATTAGGGAGCTTTACCTTATCAATACTTATCTTCATATGAGGCGAGCCATCATACATAAGTGTTCTTGATAATAATTTCCAATTTTTATTATTATTACTCATTACGCTATATTCTTTTTCCACCATACTATAGTTTTTCTAATACCATTTTCTATAGAAATTTTTGGCTTCCAATTAAGTTCTCTTTCAGCTTTTTTGCAGTTTAAATGCAAATCAAAACTTATTGTCGGTTTATTTTTATCAAAATTTATTTTTAATGGTTTTTTAGATTCTTTGACAATTAGGCCGCATATTTTTTTTATTGAAGTCGGGACACCAGAGCCGCAATTGTAAATTTCATAAGGTGTTTTTTGTTTTTTTATTGCTAGTTTTATAAACGAAATTAAGTCATCAACGTGCAAGAAATCTCTTATTTCTGAACCGTCACCCCAAACATCTAAAGTATCATTTGCGTTCATAACTTTTGTAATTGTAGCTCCAAAAACATGACTTTTATTCAGGTCATATTTATCATGTGGGCCATATATATTTGAGTGTCTAATAATTGTGTGTTTTGTTTTACCAAGAGTTGAGAAAAATTTAGCTATTTTTTCAATGTAAACTTTTGTTTCCCCAACTCCCTTATATTTTTCAATTATCTCGCCTGTAAAATTAGATTCTTTTGTAGATTTTTTAGATGAAGGGTACATGACGGTACAACTTGTAAACATAAAATGCTTAACATTATTGTCAAAACATGATCTTAAAATATATGAATTCATAACTGCATTGTCCGTGACGTGTACGTAAGGCATTGAAACTATATCTTTTGATCCAGAAGTCGTTGCTGCAAGTTGTATAACTATATCAATGTCTTTTGTAAGTTTATTCACAGAGTTTGCATTTCTTAAGTCTGCTTTATGCCAAATTACATTATTTGTGGTGCTGTATTTAGGTCTTTTAAATCGTACAGCATGGATTTCATAATTTTTATTTTTCGAGAGTTCTAAAGTTACATTTTTCCCAATAAATCCAGTTGCTCCACATATTAATATCTTTTTCATTTTATTTCCTTAGTAATAATATATTATGATTAGTATCTTTAACTATAAATATACCATAATGGAACTAAGTATTTTTGATTTTTATTTACCTGAAAAGCAAATAGCGCAAAACCCAAAAGATAAAAGAAGTGATTCTAAACTATTAGTAATTGATAGAAAAAATAACTTATTAATGGACGAAAAATTTTTTAATTTAGATAAATATATCTCAAAAAACGACCTTCTTATAGTAAATGATTCTCGAGTAATACCAGCTAGAATATTTGGTAAGAGAGAGATTACAAACGGAAAAGTTGAGATCTTTATTGAGCGACTAGGCAACCATAATAATTTCTTTTGCCAATTAAAGTCTACAAGAAATATCAAAGTAGGGGACTTTATAATAGTTTCAGGACAAGTTAAATTAAAAGTAAATAGTAATAATAAAAATATTTTATACGAAATAGAGGTTATAGATAATAAAGTTTCTTATCTTTTAGATAATTTCGGCGAGATACCTTTGCCTCCTTATATACTAAGAAAACCAACAAAGAGAGACAAAGAATGTTATCAAACATTATTTGCAAAGATTGATGGATCAGTAGCTGCCCCTACTGCAGCATTACACTTTGATGACCTTATTTTAAATAAACTTAAAAAAAAAGGTGTCAATATCGCAAATATAACTCTACATATTGGCATGGGAACATTCTCTACAATAAAATCTAAGGACGTAAATAATCATAAAATGCATAGTGAATCATATTGCGTTCCTAAAAAAACATTAGAATTAATAGAGAATTGTAAAAAAAATAACGGTAAGATTATCTCAGTAGGAACAACAGTTGCAAGATCTTTAGAAAGTTTTTATAGCTCTAATAATAAACCTGATAAATTTTATGAAACAGATATTTTTATCAAACCTGGCTATGATTTTAAAATAGTAGATCATTTAATAACAAATTTTCATTTGCCCCAGTCTAGTTTGCTAGTTATGATATCAGCATTCTATGATACTAAAAAAGTTTTAAACGCTTATAATCATGCTATCAAAAATAATTACAGATTTTTTAGTTATGGTGACTCAACTTTAATTTTATAATGATAAATTTTAAAATAATTAATACTTTTGAGAAAGCTCGTTCTGGAACAATATCCTTAAATGGTCATATAATAGAGACACCATGTTTCATGCCTGTTGGAACGGCAGCAACTGTTAAGACTATGTCGGCTTCAGAAGTAAGTGACTTTGGGTATAATATTATTTTAGCAAATACCTTTCATCTAATGCTCAGACCTGGCCCTGAAATTATTAAAAAGCATGGGGGTATTCATGGCTTCATGAAATGGAATGGAGCAATTATTACAGATTCTGGAGGTTACCAGGTATTTAGTTTGGCAAAATTAAGAAAAATTACAAAAGAGGGCGTTCATTTTCGTTCGCCAATAAATGGTGAAAAGGTTTTTCTAGATCCAAATAAATCAATTTGGTTACAGGAGCAATTTAATGCTGACATAATTATGCAATTTGACGAATGCACACCTTATCCTGCTGATAAAAAGACAGCAGAGTCATCTCTTGATTTATCTTTAGTCTGGGGGCGGGAATCAAAAAACTCTATATCTAAAGATAAAAGTAATATATTTGGAATTATACAAGGTGGTGTTCATGATGAGTTGCGCGATAAGTCTTTAGAAGGTCTTAAAGATATTGGATTTGATGGTTATGCTATTGGTGGGTTGTCAGTTGGTGAAACCTCCAATGAAAGAAACAGCGTATTAGATAATATTGCGCATAAAATGCCCATAGATAAAGCAAGATATCTTATGGGTGTTGGAACTCCTGAAGATATTGTGGAAGCAGTTAAAAGAGGTGTAGATATGTTTGATTGCGTAATACCCACTAGAAATGCTAGAACAGGATATTTATATACAAAGCACGGTATTGTAAGAATTAGAAACGCTCGATACAAAGACGACTTGAGGCCAATTGAAGAAGGTTGCACATGCTATACTTGTCAAAACTTTACTAGATCTTATTTGAAGCATTTAGATAACTGTAAAGAGATACTTGGCTTGAGATTGAACACAATCCATAATTTACATTATTATCATAAGTTAATGGAAGATATAAGAAATTCAATAAGAAATAATAAGTTTGAGATTTTTATAAAAAATTTTTATGAAGATAGAGAAAATTAAAAAAATAATAAGTTATATAGAATCTAACTTCTACGTATCAATACTTTTTATAGCGCCAATTATATCTTTACTTTGGCACTTAGAAAATAATCAGCTACCATTTTCAGATGCAATAGGATATTTAGATTCAGCGTCAATAATATATCAAAATCTAGTAGAAGGAAATTATTTTGATTTTATAATATCTATCTTTAATGAAAGAAGCTGGCGCCCAGTGATTTTTCAATTATTTATTTTTCCATTTTTATTGGTTTCAGATGGTAATTTATTAACCGCAGTTATGCTTACACATTTTTTATTTGTATCTCTAAGTGTTTTTATAATATATAAAATATTTCTTGTAACTGGAAGTAAGTTGAGCGCTTCTCTATCCTCTTCAATAATATGCTTATCAATAGATATATTATTTGGAGGGACTTCTTATCCATTATTTTCAGAAATATCATTTATACCATTTTTGTTGGGGACTTTATATTTATTATCTGATAGAAAGCTGTTTCGAAATAAGAAAAAGTCATATTATTTTATTTTATTTTTTACACTAACAATGCTATCTAGACCTGTGGAAGGGGCATTGTTTTTATTATTTCCGTTAATTTTTATTATAATGTCGCAACACAAGGGTTATTTAAATACCCGTGAAATAATCAAAGGGTTTATGTGGCCAATATCTTTTTTATGGCTTTTATTTGCAAGTAGATTGTACCCAAATATTTCTAGCTCTATTTTAAAGATTGACCCACCTAACTCATATGAAATATTTTTTACAATATTTTGTTTTACCACTATTGTTTTTTGCATATTCATAATATATTTCATATACGAAAAGTTTTCTAAAATAAACAGAGAAAATAATAATCTAGAGAAAGTATATTTTTCTAAAAGTATTTTTTTATCTTCGCTCATACTATGGATTTGGTATACACCAAGGTTTGGTAGTCTTTATGGATGGGTATACGACACTTCTATAGGCGACCAATTTCAGTATCAAAAAGATTTTGAATATAACTTCATCCAATTACTTACTAACGCAATAGATAGCCGTGGCTCACTCATACTTTATGGAGTATTAATTTTATTTTTTATATCTTTATTATTACCAATAAAAAAAATGCTTGTAAAGAATATAGAAATTATCAAGAATATAAAAAGTCTATTTTTTGCTTCTGCATTACTACCAACAATAATATATTTTACAACCCACCAAGTTACCTATAGAAAAATAGCTCCAGTAGTAACTATGATTTTAATATTTATGATTATTTACATAATTAAATCCAATAAATTTAAAAAATTTACAAATATTTTACTCACTATGATTTTAACTTCTCAAATATATTTCTTTTATGAAAATATTTACGGTGTAAATAATAATGAACTTTGGCAGAACTATGGAAAAACTAAGTATTCATCTTCTATTATCGGATCAAGCTTCCCTAGACCGGTAAATGTAGTTAATAATTCCTATAAAAAGTTAATTAGATTTTTAAAGATAGAATCCAATAAAGCCAACATAAAAAACATTGCACTTGTATTGACAGATAATTCTTTTCCTGTAGAGCCATACTTACTAAAATTTCTATGTGATAGATCTTCTATCTCATGCAATGTATCATCTCCAAAAAAATTTGAGTACGGAGGCATTGATTACTTAAGTGATAATGATGGCATCCTGATAATTCATAATTTTGATTTAGCTGGAGTTAATAGTCTAGAGAATGAGATTTTAGCAAAAAAACAAATAGAAAATAGTATAAATAACTCTTCACCATATGAACTTTATTCTTATTATTTCACATATCTCTATATTGCTAAAAAACTTAATATACACAACATGAGTACCTTAAGGTGCAAGAATATTTACAAAGAATATAAAGCATGCTTGTTAATTAAAGATTGAGAAATACATCACATATCATATACTACGTATAAATTATATAATTAATAAAAATTCAACTTTTTAGGATAATCAAATGAACATAATTAGCAATGCGTATGCCCAAGCCCCTGCTGCTGATGGCGGAATGAGTATGTTAATAATGGTAGGTTTATTTTTCATCATAATGTATTTTATGATAATTAGACCTCAAAACAAAAGGGTAAAAGAACATAACAAGTTAATTGATTCGCTATCAAATGGAACAGAAGTTGTAGTTTCAAATGGCATCATGGGGAAAATAATTAAAATTAAAGATGATATTATAGAATTAGAGATTTCTAATGGAGTAAATATTAAAGTAAGAAAAAGCTCTGTCACTACCGTGTTACCAAAAGGATCTATATAAATTTATTTATGAAAATATTTTCTGTCAAACAAATACTAGTAATTTTTGTTTTAGTATTTAGCGTTATTTACGCTCTTCCAACATTTTATAGTGAGGTGCCCCCATGGCTAACTTCTATGAATGCAAAAAAAATGAATCTTGGGTTAGACCTTAAAGGAGGTGTTCATTTTCTAATGGAAGTCGATTTAGATGAGGTAGTAACTAATAAATCAAAAAAATTGTCTAATGATATAAGGTCCCAATTAAGAAAAGAAAAAATTAGATATAAAAATTATACGCATCAAAGTAATACTGTATATGTTGAGTATAATGATAGTAATTCTTATGAAAGAGCTGAGGATTTAATAAATACTAGTTATCAAAATACTTTTGATATAGAAAAAATTGATATTAATAAAATGAAAATTTCTATATCTGAAGATGCTCTTAATGAGCTTAGAATAGCTGCAATCAAACAAAACACCACTACATTAAGAAATAGAGTAAATGAATTAGGTGTAGCAGAGCCTATAGTCCAACAGAGCGGTAAAACTAGAATCGTAGTTGAGCTTCCTGGTATAAAAGATACCACAAGAGCAAAAGACATAATTGGAGCAACAGCAACTTTAGAATTTAAAATGGTTGACGAAGATTCTGATGCTTATGCAGCAGAGGAATCAGAGCAAATTTCATTTAATTCAAAGCTATATTATGATGATTCTGGGCAGCCTGTTCTTTTAAAAAGAAATGTTATCTTAACAGGTGAAAATATTGTTGATGCTTCTTCAGGCTTTGATAGAAATTCAAGACCATCAGTTAATATAACTTTAGACGGCCCTGGGGCAAAAAGATTTGCTAATACTACAGACGATAATATTGGTAAATTAATGGCAGTATTATTTATTGAAAGTAAATCTGAACAAAGAATTATTAATGGTGAAAGTAAAAGAATTACAAAGAAATATGAGAAAATTATTAGTTTAGCTACTATTCAGGAAAGACTTTCGAAATCTTTTCAGATTACTGGCTTAGATAGCCCAAAACAAGCAAGAGATTTAGCACTTTACTTGCGAGCAGGATCAATGGCAGCACCTATGTATATAGTTGAAGAAAGAACAATTGGGCCTAGCTTAGGAGCAGATAATATAGAAAAAGGTAAGGTATCAGTAATAATCGGTTTGATACTAGTATTAATTTTTATGGTTTATTACTACAGAGTTTTTGGATTGTTCGCTAACTCTGCATTAATTATAAATATATTGATAATCATCTCTATAATGTCCCTAATACCTGGAGCAACCCTTACTTTGCCAGGAATCGCTGGTATAGTATTGACTGTCGGAATGGCTGTAGATGCAAATGTTCTTATTTTTGAAAGAATAAAGGAAGAAATTAAGAACGGCTCTACACCGCTAGCATCAATAGAGCTGGGATACCAAAAAGCATTTTCAACTATTGCTGATGCAAATATAACGACGTTAATTGCCTCTATAATATTATTTATTTTTGGAACAGGGCCAATCAAAGGCTTTGCCGTTACACTTTCTATTGGTGTTATTTCCTCTATGTTCACAGCAATAATTGTTACTAGAGTTCTGGCCAACCTAACTTATGCAAATAATATTAATTTGAAAACAAAAAAACTAAATATATGAAATCTATAAATATTAATTTTGAGTTTATGAAATGGCATAAAAAAGCTATTTACGTATCATCATTTCTAATTTTTATATCTTTACTTAGTATTTTTACAAAGGGATTAAATTATGGCGTAGATTTTAATGGCGGAACTATAATAGAGATTAGCTTTGAAAATGTCGCGCCTATTGAAGATATTAGAAGTCACTTAAAAGAAAACAATTATACAAAATCATCAGTACAATATTTTGGTTCAAATAAAGATCTGTTAATAAGAATGCCAAATATTGTTTCTGCAAATGAGGCAACTCTTAGTAATACTCTTGTAGCAGAATTAAATAATAAATATGATTTCTCTTTAAAGAGAGTTGAGTATGTAGGTGCGCAAGTTGGAGAAGAGTTAAGAGACCAAGGAATTACAGCTGCTTTAATCGCATTATTACTAATTATGGTATACATAGCATTACGTTTTGAATATAGATTTTCAATAGGAGCTATACTTGCCTTATTGCATGATGTTTTTCTAATTATGGGGATATTTTCCATTACCCAAATAGAGTTTAATTTAAGTGTATTCGCTGCAATATTAGCTGTAATCGGATATTCTTTAAACGATACAATTGTTGTTTTTGACAGGATCAGAGAAAATTTTAAATCTTCAATTATTGAAAATGTTGATACTACGTCAATAACAAACCAATCCATTAACCAAACTTTATCCAGAACCTTAATAACATCTCTAACTACTTTATTAGTCTTGATATCATTAGTAATTTTTGGCGGAGAAATACTTTTTGGATTTTCTTTCGCTTTAATAGCAGGCGTTATTGTTGGCACTTACTCCTCTATTTATATTGCAAGTTCAACACTATTGATTATGAATATATCAGTTAAAGATATTTCAATAGAAATTGATGAGGACACGCCTTAAATATTTACAGTAATTTTTCTTGAAGCTTGTTAATTACATCTTCATGTAAATTTATATTCGCTGCCAAAACGTTTCCTGTTTCAAAATAATTATCAGTACCATTTATATCACTAATATGGCCTCCAGCTTCAGAAACTATAATTGAACCTGCAGCTATATCCCAAGGTCTTAGATTAAATTCCCAAAAACCATCAAGTCTACCAGAAGCAACATATGATAAGTCTAATGCTGCAGCCCCTAGTCTTCTTATGCTCCCACATCTTGCATCCATTAAGGTTCTAAGAGTCTCTATGTAAACGCCCGAATGATCCTTTTTTCTATAGGGAATCCCAGTACCAAACACTGCAGATTTTATTGAGGTAGATTTAGCAACTCTAATTTTTTTTTCATTCATCAAAGCACCTTTTCCTTTCTCTGCGCAAAAAAGTTCATTTTTAAATGGATCATACACAACCCCCAGTATCGGAACTTTGTTTTTACATAATCCAATAGATACGGCAAACTGTGGAATACCATGAATAAAATTAGTTGTACCATCTAAAGGATCAATGAACCACTCATATTCTGACTCAATATCATTTGAGCCACTTTCTTCAGCAGTTATTTTATATTGAGGATAGGCTTTTATTAAAGCTTCAGTAATAATTTTCTCTGATTCTTGATCAGCTTCAGAAACATAATCATTAAAACCTTTTGACATTACTTTTAAAGTTTCTAGTCTTGAATAAAATCTCATTATAGATTTTCCGGCAAGTAATGCTGTGTTGGCAGCAATATTTAATTGTGGGCTATAAGAGTTATACATAATTTCTTACTTTTAGATTATTGATTGGTGATACTATAATACATAATCAGCACATAATCATAAAAATATACATTACACACATGATAGAATTTTCAAAAGTTAAAATTGTTTTAATTGAAACAAGCCATCCTGGAAATATCGGTTCCGCAGCTCGTGCTATGAAAACAATGGGGTTTAGTAATTTGTATTTAGTTAATCCAAAATGTGAAATTAATGAAGTATCTTACGCAATGGCATCCCATGCTGGTGATATTTTAGATAATGCACAAGTCTCGAATAATCTACCAGAAATTTTAGGTAGCTGTAATTATATTATAGGTGCTACTGCTAGACAGAGGGATATCCCTATAGAAATATGTAACCCAAGAGAGCTTGCAAAAAAAGTAAATATTGAAAGTTTTAATGAAGTAGCAATATTGCTTGGAAATGAAGCAAGGGGTTTAACCAATGAACAATTATCTCTATGTTCAGTTGGTCTTCATATTCCTTCTAATAAAGAGTATACAAGTTTAAATTTAGCATCATCACTTCAAATAATATTATATGAAATGCTTTTCGAGTCCGAAAATGATGCATCATATATCAACAAGATTAATAAAGAAGATATCGCCAACAATGAGCAACTTTATGGCTTCTTAGCGCATATGAATAAAGTTCTGAAACATATTGATTTTATTAAGGATGACAGACCGATGATAACTAGAAAAATTAACCGTATATTTAAAAAAGCTGATCTTTCAGAAGAAGAAATTAACATTTTGAGAGGCGTATTAAGTGCAATTGAGAATCATTCTCAATAAAATCAATAACATATAAGGAAATAATAGTTGACAATTTTAGTGGGTTTAATCATTATTGCTATATAAGTAAATAATGACTTAATAAAATATGAAATTGACCACAAAAAGTAGATATGCTGTTACTGCAATGTTAGATATTGCCTACCATAATCAAGGTAGTCCAATCTCTTTACCAGAGATTGCTGAAAGACAAAACATATCTTTATCATATCTTGAGCAATTATTTTCTAGATTAAAAAAGAGTGGGCTTGTTGAGAGTATTAAAGGACCTGGAGGCGGATATAAGCTGTCTAAGGGCGCTGATGATATAGTGATATCAGATGTTATTCAGGCTGTAGATGAGAATTTAGAGACTACAGCGTGTAATGGAAAATCTAATTGTCATAATAATCAGCAGTGTTTATCTCATAATTTATGGGAAGACTTAGGAGCTGAAATTAAAAATTTTTTATCAGACGTTACCTTGCAACAAGTGATCTCGAAAAATAATAGTAATATTAAAGAGATTAAATTATCGGAGTATTAAATGAAGAATTTGAAAACACCAATTTATTTAGATTATGCATCTACAACACCTATAGATAAAAGGGTTGCTGAAAAGATGTTTGAATATATGACAATGGATGGCAAGTATGGAAATCCAGCATCAAGATCGCATAGTTTTGGTTGGGACGCAGATGACGCAGTAAGCCAAAGTAGAAAACATGTTGCAGATTTAATTAATGCAGATCCGAGAGAAATAGTTTGGACAAGCGGTGCAACAGAATCAGATAATTTGGCAATCAAAGGTGCAGCTCATTTTTACAAGAAAAAAGGCAAGCATATTATCACTGTTAAAACAGAGCATAAA